>ENA-OQER01000215-OQER01000215.1-human-gut-metagenome-genome-assembly--contig:-NODE-215-length-32132-cov-4.541978_pt1 | contig 32132 bp, 28 predicted proteins | sample MGYA00242797_ERZ504639 | MGnify/ENA primary metagenome ERZ504639 (study PRJEB26092, sample SAMD00036306) | human gut metagenome | host: Homo sapiens | study: EMG produced TPA metagenomics assembly of... | reverse complement strand
ACCCACATAATGTATGTATGGCCTGCACATACATCAGATTCGCCACTAAAAGATTTTATATGTATCCTCAGACCTTTCCTACCTTATGATTAAGGGTTTTCTTCCCGTGTGTTTTATCTCCGCAAGCTTTGGAGTTAACTCCATAGCCTTGGGAGATAACTCCAAACTTATGGAGATAACTCAAAGGCTATGGAGATAGAACATATCCGTATAAAAAGGCTTAACTGGAGAAAGAAAAGGCTTATGCTATAGGTAGGGAGTGATATACATTCAATTGAGGCTTGACTACTCCTACAGCCATGATGTTTGAAGCGATGCTGGATATCCTGCCGGTTCGCTGATGCGGCTGTAACCGGAATATAATATGCAGCAGGCTGGTAATGATCAGACGCTTAGGAACATTTGGATATTATCCGTAAATACACCGCTTTGCTATAAAATGCTGTCTCGCTGCGGCTTGATCGGTTGCAGGTGCACTCACTGAGTATGAGGTAAAAACATTGGCGGAATTAATTCAGTCTTTCAAATACAGTCTGGATTAACTCGCCAATAGGCTGCCACTATCGGATATCTTATTTATAAGTAACCGGTATCAACCTTACACTACCATTTAATCCCGATGGCAATGGCTGCCAATCAGTATAAGGTACCGGTTTGTATTGCAGATTCACCACATTGATTTCATTGAAGATACGCCATTTCTCACCCCGACGATCCATATCCGCAATGCGGTTGGCAGGCAGATTGGTCACTTCTATTTCTATCTTGTTATCTCCCGGTTTCAGCCATTTGCCTACTTTCAACTGAAAAGGTACGGCCCATGCTGTTCCGGCATCTTGTCCGTTGATGCGCACACGGGCACTTTCCCGCACATCGCCCAAATCCAGTATCCAGTCATCGGCGGGAATATGGGGAACAGTGATGATATTAGTATATACTCCCGTCGCCATGGTAATCGGAGCGTTGGGGTGAGCAATTTCAGTCCACGAAGACGGAGTATCGATATCAAATGTACCTTCTATCTTGGGAGTGCTTTTTGCAAAATGAAGTTTCCAATCGTGATCAAGGCTGAGGCTGACAGATTGTTCTTGAACGTATTTCCATTCGGCAGCCTCTGTCAAGGCATGGTTGAAAGTTTGCAGGATCACGCTTTCGCCGGAATGCAGCTGGAGACGTACTTGGGTTTTCCTCCTTCCTTGCGAGTTTGTGCTTTCCCTTTTTCTCCCGTCATCGGATTAAACAGCATGGCACTTTCTGCGGGAACGGCTAAGGTTATCCAGTCGTTTACTCCTTTTTCCTGCAATGAGGAGATGAAATAATGATGTCCATCGGTATGGGAGCGGCGGATACATTGTAAGCCATATCGCGTTTTCATTTCTTCGGGAATAACACCGCTTTTTTCCAAGGCAGATTGATAGTTGTTTCCTGTAATGATGATTCCTTTCTGATAAGGAGTTGCCACCGTTTTATCGAAAGAAGAAACTTCCGGAAGTTGCTTTTGTAATTGTGCAAAGCTTTTCCGGCGTGCTTCCAGTTTTCCATAACCGGGTACATCCTGCGGATAGTTTTCGGTAAAGATGATAGTAGCTCCGGCTTGTGCCAGCTTTAGTAAATGGTCAAGTACCTCGGACGGCATTAATTTTACAGCAGGAATGATGATGGCTTTATAGGAAGTTCCTCCTTTGGTCAGTAATTTGCCATTTACGCAACGGGTACTTTTCACAAAGTTGTCAGAGATATAATCCATGTCATAGCCGCAATTGCTGATGGTATGAACGGTCTCTATAAACTTGGGAGCACGTTTTGCCATATCATGGATGCTGAACAGCAAAAGACGGCCCGGCTGTTCCTGCCACATATCATATACAGGCAGATAAACGAGAAAATCATTATCCGGTTTCCCCATTTGCAGGAAAGACTGGCAACGGGTGATATATTCAAAGAAAGCAGGAGCATCCTGCCAAATGTTATTGGTAGGAGACATATCAATAGAGGCATAAAACTTCCATCCCGGCCATTTGGCTTCTTTAGGACTGTAGGGGGTTCCATGGAAAAACATGTGGTTTACACCTGATACGAACATCAAATCCATATCCGGTTTGCACTGGGAAAGTGAGGTACGGAAATGTTCTGTCAGCCAGGTGAATGTTTCTGAAGACGTGTAGGGCTTTCCGGCGATATGGGCAGCGGAAGAAGCATACTTCAGCATGGAAAGGTCTGAGTCATTCTTACGGGTCAGGGAATCTTGGCGCAATCCTTTAATATGGAATTGCGACAGGCCGAATCCTTCGCATTCGGGAATATCCACAGAGGCATAGGTATCTATCAGATTGGCAGGGGAACCATGTGCTTGGTTACGGGTGATGCTGCCATGACCGTGTGCCCAGTTAGTCCATTGGGTACTGAAATTCTCAATCAATAAATCGGAGATTGTTTCGCGATAGTCACTGACTATGCGGGCGGTGGTTTCATTACGATCCTGAGCTATAAATTCAGGGAAGTGTTCTTCCAGTTTATAGCCACGACGACGGGCGAATTGTTCCAGGAAATCAGGAGTCCAGTCAGCACCATATACTTCGTAAGAGTCATTGAAAAAAGTATGTGGAAAATTGGTCTTGTTTTCTTTAAAGGCTTTGTCAAAGTTGGCAAAATAGCGTTTTACGGCTCCTTTATCCAAGTGGTTCATCACATAGCCTTCTCCACCGGGAGCGGCACGTTTCACTTTTTGGAATGTTTTACCTATATATAAGGTAATAATATGCCAATGACCTGCCGGAGCTTTCCATTGTAATTGTCCGTTCTTCGCTTTGGAAGTGAGATTAAGACATTGCTTATTGTCCGCATTATAGGCCATAACCCGGCTTAAAGTGGCTACAGGGCGTTGTTTCTCTTCTTCTACTTTCAAATCTAGCGTAATTTCTTTTCCACCCTCTACTTGATAAGATTGAAAAATAGCTTTGGTAGCAGCATCTGTCATACTCACGTGAGGACCGCCGAAGGGCCATCCGGTACCGGTGTTCATATCTACTTCAATACCGATGCGTTTTCCTTCAGTTTCAGTATGTTGCAACATATTCATCCATTGCGGGCTGAGGAAAGGGAGGTTATTCTTATCGTTGCCTTGAACACCATAAATAGGAGTGATTTCAACACCTCCCAGTCCGGCTTTGGCATATTCCTCCAGATTGTAGGTCAGATTGGTTGCATCGACAGCACTTCCCAGCCACCACCAGCGGGTAGCCGGACGGGTTTCGGGGTGTACTGCCGGCCATTCTTGTGCATAAAGGCTGCTTCCGGTCAGTAATAGGCTGAACAATAAATATTTTCTCTTCATTCTATTTGTTTTTTATAAGTTTGCTGCATTGAATTCTTTTCCATCCACTGTGATGTTCCTGTATCTGATATCATTGGCATCCTCTGTGACAAACAAGGGACGTCCGTCCGCTTTCTCGTAATGGAAATTTACATTGTCCAAGGTGATGTTGCGTGCATGGCGGATGTAGAAACCTTTGGCGGGAATGGTTCCGAACATCCACGGTTCAGGATATACTTCTCTTGTTCGGGAGGAGTCAGAAGTCCGTCGGCTTCTGTATATCCTCCTTGGTGATAGATATGAATATCGCTCAGTGTCACATCTTCAATAAGGGCTCCCGGTATTCCGCTGATAATGGAAGAGTAGCGCGAGTCGGCATTAAATACATTGACGTGGCTGATGAGGATGCGTTTCATTGTGCCCACGGGCGTTCCTTGCGGGCTGCGCATCCGGGCTCCTAACCGCAGGAAGACAGGGGCGTTGACAATATCGCGCATCGTGATGTTGCTGATGACGATATCTTCCAGTTTTCCCCCGTCTACCGTTTCCAGGGCAAGACCTCGGCAACGTTCGAATATGCAATTGGTAATGGCTATGTTTTTAAAATCGCCACTGGATTCTGTTCCTAGTTTGATACGTCCGGTTACAAACCCGTGATCCGGTGCTTGGGGTTCGTCTCGTTGCCAGGTACAATCCAATACACTGCCACGGTCGTATCCGCTGACAAAACAATCGGAGATGGTTACATTTTCCGTATCCTTGAAATAGCCTAATCCGTAGGACGCTTTAAGCACGATAGCATCATCCCAGGGAGCGTTGACTGTACAATGACTGATGCGGACATTTTTGCAGCAGTCTATGTCAAAACCGTCCCGGTTGGTATCTACTTTCACGTTCAGAATGCTGAGATTATCTACTCCTGTAGCCAGCAGACCAAAATGACCGCAATGCAACAAAGAGAAGTCTTTCAGTGTCACGTTCTTGCAGAGTTTCAAGCTGATGGCTTTGTTGCCTACACCGGGCAGGCGGCTTTCCTCACGGGTGAGTCCTTTGCCATAAATCAGTCCCGGTCCGCTGATGGTGATGTCTTCCAGACCGATTCCCCAAATAAGTGAGTTCTTCCAATGACTGTGCCGAAATCCTGGAATTGGGTGTGTTCATTCGGTTCTGCCAGGTCATAACCTTCCGTTGCTGATGGGAAGGCGCCTACAATTTGTGCTCCTTGTTCTATGTACAAATGTATATGACTGGCCAGACGTATGGAATAGCACGCGTATTCTCCGGCGGGGAAGTAAATGGTTCCTCCACCCTGAGAGGCAGCTTCCTCAATAGCTCGATTTATGGCAGGGGTGTCAATGGTAGTACCATCGGCTTTCGCTCCGTAATCTTTTACATTGTATATCTTTGCCTGTGCTGTCCATGTGCTGAGGCATAAAAGGAAGAGTATGAGTTGTTTCATGGTCTGTCTTTGCTTTTACTGAATGGGCATTAGTTTGAATTTGTGTAAATAAGATGCATTGCCATACATGGTATGTTCATCGGATAAATTCCAGAATCCGTCTTTGGAGGTAGGGTGGGCATCCCAGTCAATCACTGCCCAGCATAATCCGATTTCATTTCCTTCTTTTAATAAAGTTGGGCAAGATAGTTCGGGACCATCGGCATCCGCATGGTCAAAGGGAGTGATATAAAATTCCAATGTCAGCTTACCCGGTTCACCCTCCTTGAAAGAGTACTGATAGGCATAATCAGCGTATGGCTTTTGTTTCAGCCATACTTGAGGACCCCATAACATACACCAGTCATTGCCGTGAGCCGGGGTGAAGATGTGATAGTTCTGGGCATGGCATCCGTGAAATTTGAACCAAGCCTGCCATACGTCTTTGGGAGCTGTGGGATGAAAACGGTCGATGAACGGTCCCCCTGAACAATCGCCATCCACCACTACTTCAAAAATATCCGTGTTCAAGGAGTTCTCACTGAACCGCCAATAATTATCGTATGCTTCATATAGAAAATACAACTTCTGAGTTTCTGCACACCAACCTACTTTGACACTGACTTTCAAGGTGGTGGTATCTGGCTGTGCATGTTTTCCCTCGTCTTCCTTTAAAGCTGTTTCCGTTATCTTATAATCAGCCGGAACGCAATCCCAGTCGTGGGTATTGCCATCTATGGCAGGAACCTTATCTGCCGGAAATTGGTACACCTTGAATTCCTGTGCCTGGGCAGACAGGCATAGGAAAAGGAAGAACAGGTATAGATACAATCGTTTCATTTTGATCGGGTTTTATGTTCTTTCTCGAATAATCCGGGTAGCATGAAATAATTATAATCTGCTCGTTGGTAGAAACAAAAGTAGAGCTTTTCTTGCGGTTTCCACGGGTATAGGGCAGAGATGACAGGGGCATCTGTCTTTTTACCGGAGTTGAATAAAGCAAGCGGGGATGCTTGTTTATGTCCGTCGGACAGACGAATATCGGAACCGATGGGAGATACCCCATGAACCGTTCTCAGTTTCATGCTTTCACCATAATAGGTAGTAAAAGCGTTTCCTTCTATACTGAATACATTATGGAAGCAGGAGGCTGCCGGAATACTGTTGTCTGTTACGGCAGGGTCGTCTGCACCGTCGCATGCACCGAAAGCCCAGCAAGTTTGAGCTCTTCGGGTAATCGCTCACCGGAAATCTCCATGATAAAACCATTACTATCCGTCAATGGACATACAATCAGCTTTATTTCACCTTCTTTCCATAATTTATCTTTAATGGTATAAGCCTGTCCCTTTTTCTTGACACTGCATTGGTCCAGCCAGCAACTTTCATTGCCGCAAACCACTCCCAGACGGAAAGTTCCCGCACCTTTGGATAAGCGGAAGGGAAGGGTCTGGGCGTTGTTGCTAAAGACAGACAACAGCATACAGAGAAAGAACGGAAGTAGCCACCGGCTATAATTCCATGTTGTTTTCATAGCTGATATTGATTTGTGCGTTCTTATTGTTTTTTTCTTCCACACGGCTGCCGTCTTCTACTTGTAACCGGACATCTTCCAAGTGGAAGTCTTCGGTAAAGATAATGCTTCCTGCTTTATTTACCTTGCTTTTATGCCGGAAATATGGAAATTCTGCAAAGGCAGTTCCTCATTCCAGCCTGCAGCGGTGATAAAGGTTTGCACATTAGTAGCTTTTACATCGCTGAGCCATACATTACGGAAATGCGGATACCCTTTTTCTTTAGGTGTGACAGGAGTCAGCATAACCTTCCAATGTTCGGGAATCTCTTTTCCTTCATATTCAGCCGGTAAGGTAGAATAACTATAGCTGGGGTTCCAGTTAAGGTCCGCTGCCAGTACATGGCGGACATTGTCTGCTGTCACTTGGGTCATGTAGATATTTTCTACGGTTCCACCGCGGTTCATGGCAGATTTCAGACGGAGGGTGGAAGAGGTTCCGTATGCTTGAAGGTTATATCCCAAGACATTTCGGATGCAGCCTGAAGTTTCGCTGCCGCAGGTAATAAGTCCCGCACCTTTACGTGCAATGCATCCACGAACAATGATATTTTCGGTGGGACGGTTTACACGCAGGCCGTCGGCATCCCGTCCGGCTTTCAGGCAGATATTGTCATCGTTGCAATCTACTTCACAGTTTTCAATCAGGATATTGGTGCTGGAATCAATGTCAATACCATCCGTACTGGGACCATGCCCCCCTACGTTATTATTGATTTTCAGTCCGTTCAAGGTACATTGGTCGGAATACAGCACTTGGCAACCCCAAAATCCGGTACGCATCAAGGTAAAGTCTTTTAGTGTTATATGGCGGCTGTTCGAGATGAGCATTCCTCTTACTCGTTTGCAGTCGTAGTCCACGATCCACCGCAGTTTGCGTTTCTCGTAATCCTTCCGCATGGTCCAATATTTATCCCAAAATATTTTTCCACGACAATCCAACGTACCTGCTCCGCTGATAGCTGCGTTTTCTGCATCCAGAATATTGATGACTGCCGAGGGCCATACCATTTCGATACCTGCCACGCGGGAGCGCATTTCGGGGTATAAATCTATATCCTCGCTGGCTATCAGCGTCGTACCTTGGTTGAGGTGGAGGTTTACATTACTTTTCAGGTAGATGGCACCAATCCGGTAGTATCCTGGGGCTACTTCCACTGTTCCTCCTCCGGAACGGTGGCATTCGTCAATAGCTTTCTGCAGGGCGGCAGTGCTTAACTGGGTACTGTCATTTTTCAATCCGTAATCGGCTGCTTGGAATATTTTTCCCTCAGGATAGGTTTTGGCTCCTACTTGGGCAGTCCACGAAAGGTCAGGAGTTCCCATCCTTCTCCCCATTGGAATCCGGAGAGGGATTGGGCATTGGTAAAGAGGGTACCTAAGGTAAATGATAGGGTTAATAATAATGTTTTGTTATTCATTTGTTCTTACTTTTAAATTAATTGCCGTCCGGCTTTTCAATTTCTGTAAACGGGCTGTCATTCCATTTGAAACTGTCCAAAGCATCCGGATGTGCAGGATTGTAACCGGAATAGTCGCTGCGCAAATAGTTAGAGATAGGTAATCCCGCTTTCTTTATCCCTTCAATGATACATTTGGAGATTTGATAAGCTCCGTAAGGATTGAAATGAGTATTATCTGCCAATACCCTGTTTTGTCCCGGATAGGTTCCGGCAGGATAATGTACGAATGCCTTTTTGGAAGGTTCCACTCCCATTGCTTCATAGAGGGTACGGGTCATTTCGTTGAGATCGATCAAAGGAACGTTTTCTTTGGCAGCTAGCCAACGCATTGCTTCGGGATAATCTTCGTGAGTATCTCTGATTTTCCCGTTTTCATCGAAACTGCGGCGTTGTGTCGGGGTTACCAGTACAGGATAAGCTCCTCGTGCCCTTGCCTCATCAATGAATGTTTTCAAGCTGGTCATAAATGAATAATAAGCTCCTTTACCGGGACCTTTTTGCTTTTGGTCGTTATGACCGAATTCCATAAAAATATAATCTCCGGGTTTCATTTGTGTCAATGCCTTTTTCAGTCGTCCTGCACCGATAAAAGTATTGGCGCTTTCGCCGGATTCTGCATAATTGGCAAAACAAATGCTGTCATTGAAGAAGCGGGGAATCATTTGTCCCCAGCTTGCCCAAGGTTCATTGTCCTGGTCTACTACGGTAGAGTTACCGCATAGGAATACTGTGGGTACATTATTTACTTTCTCAATAATCAGTTCGGACAATTGGGGGGCATCCCCGTTGAATTCCAAAGTTAGTTTGTCATCCCAGTTCAATTTTTGGCGTTCACGCGGTTTGATGCGTACATTTTCTTTTTCCGAAATATGTGTGTTGCGCTTGTTGATCACAAATGTACAAGGTTTTAACTCCCCTTTTTTTGTCTTCACATTTTCGAAGAAAAGGCGGCGTGATTCTCCTCGCACTGTTGTTTCTCCGGCAGCGCGTTTGTTTCCTATCACGACTGTGACGTGGTAGTTGCCATCGGGTACCGTAATAGAGAAAAAGAATGGGGCTGTACTTTTACCTTCCGGAGAGGGCTGTCTGTCATATCCGTATCCCTTTTCCTCCGAGTATCTGTCGGCGGGAGTTATTTTGGTATAACCGTCTTTAGTTTTTTTACCTGTGGTAATCGAATTTGTAAGTTTGTGCTTCGACTCCTAATGTCGCTAAAAGTCCAAGAGCTAATAGGGCTATCTGTTTCATGATTGATATAGATTGTTATTAATTGATTTTCGGTTTTAGTTCATCCGGAGAGTCATTGGTATAAGATTTTATGTCACCGGCTGTTTTTGTGAACAACTCACTGATTTGTTGAGGTGTTACAGTAAATTGCGGACGGAACTGGTCCGAATTCATATAATCCAAAATGGCTTTATGCATCTGACGAGCTACAATGCGTTTCTCTGGCTGGGAGGTAATGTCCATGCTTGTCATGAGCACTTTCCCATTTAATACATTGGCTTCGAATAACATACCTATCTTGCGGCTTATGAACCAAGTGTCAATGCTTTGAACCGTAGGTTGGAAAGCGGGTGGAAAGTGGGTGAATTGCATCACTTGAGCATGATTCAGCAGTTCCCACCATTGCAGATTGCTGTGATATTCTGTCGGAAACTGACGGAATAACGGGTGTTTGGGGTTCACTAAGATACCTGTGGTATGAGGAGGACGCATTTTGAACCAGGAGGTGTTCCAGAATACAGGAGTGAATTGCTGAACCACTTCTTTACCATAACTCACTTTGCCCGCAGCTGTAATAAGCACATTTCCACCATGCTGAAGAATTTCCAAGGCTTTCGAATCCAAGGTATCGGTAGTGTATACTTTTCCTTCGGCTATTGTCACTTGAGCGGGATAAACCCAGAAATTCCAGTCATTTACAGCTTCTGTTCCTGTAATGCGTATTTCCAGATTCAGCTTTTTAGCCTCTTGGATATCAGTAAGCGGAAACTCAAGGCTACCAGTGTGATTTAAATTTCCGATAGGGATGTCTTGTGTTGCCAATGTGCCTTGCGCATATACTTTGCCATATTCGTCTTTTAACGTATATACAATTTCTGCTTGTTTTAATGTCTTGGCACCAAAATGAGCAACTTCAATATCCGCCTTTAAAATCTCATTGTTATTATATACAAATTTATCTGTACGCATCAGTGGAACAGTAGGTGAGCAAAAACGTCTCCATTCTGCAGAGTTGATATATCCTTTTTCTTCAAAGAAAACATCAAGAACACCTACTAGTGCAGTTCCCTGACCCGAATAATCGTTCAGTGCCAATAATTGGAAACCTGCATAATCAGGCGTGCGGAGTGTCTTTTCTATTTCATATTTATAACAAAGGGCTTGCAACTTTCCGCTGGCCATCATAAATAGATGGGCTTGGTCGCTCATGTGGTTATCAGCCAGAATGTCTTTGAAAATTTCGAAGTTCTTAGCTTTATTAACACCTGTATATTTACGTATTTCATTGAAATTAGGGAAAGCACACCATTGACCTGTTTCATGGGATACATAAGGTTGTTTCACTGTGTCAAGATGATTCTGGAAACGATAATCGTCTTGGGTGGATGGCTGTCTTCTAGACCAGGTCAGGCCACGTGCCCCTGCCTTTACATGATATTGGTTGCGGGGTTGCCATTGCCATCCGTTGCCTACCGATGCTCCGGTATATACATGTCTGGGATCCTTCTTTTCCCAATATTCTACGAACTTGGTCACCCATTCTACCCAGCGTCCGCTAGGTTCGTTTCCGCATGCCAACATGCAATAAGAGGCATAGTTGCCATATTCTTTGGTTAATGCGATGGTTTCGTTCATCAAATAGGTGTCAATAGGTTGTCCCAAACCTAATTTAGGACCATGATTGGGCCAGCTCGGACCTTCGGGTTGCAGATAGAATCCTACCCGGTCGGCAGCTATAAAAGCGGCTTCGGGAGGACAGAATGAATGGAAACGCATGTGATTCAGTCCATAACTGCGACAGATACGGAATACTCGTTCCCAACTTTCTACATCCATCGGGGCGTAACCGGTCAACGGGAAGTCACAGTTCTCAACTGTTCCGCGAAGCTGAGTTTTACGCCCGTTTACATAAAACCATTTACCTTTGATTTCAAATCGGCGCATACCGAATTGTATTTCTTTTATCTCAGTTTTTTTCCCATTGGTGACTTCTGCTTTCAGTTTGTACAGGGCCGGATGAAATTCATCCCATAGCAGCATATCATTCCCCATAGGTAATACCATTTCTGTTTCCGTTACTCCTTTGTTAAGTTTGATTTCTTGTTGTATGGCGGGAACTATATGCTTTTTATCCGTATTGAAACTCTCCGCTGATAATTTTATTTTTGTAATGCCTGCACCTTTGATGACGACTTTGACACGTGCCAGTTTTTGTTCCGGTTCCGGATATATTTGAATATCATCGAAATATGTTTTCGGAGTCGTTTGCAGACAGATGCGTCCTACAATACCGTTCCAGTTTCCTTGAGTTTGGTCGGTTATGCTGTGTGAATCCGGTCCAACATTGATTTCTTTGATACGATTATCCACTCGGATGGTGATAGTACATTTTCCGGGACGGACATAACGGGTTATATCATATTGATGGGGAACGCAAAGACTATTCTGCATTCCTGTCTTTTGCCCGTTCACCCATACGGTTGTTTCTATATGGGGACGTTCCAGAAACAACAAAATACGTTCACCTTTCCAGTCGGCAGGTATATTCACCTCTTTCTGATACCAAGCAGCTCCTACATAATGTTTGTCAGGAGTCAGAAAGAATGGAAATTTAATATTACCTTCTTTACGGTATTTTTCCATGTATGGATTATAATAGTAAGAACTGTCATAGAGACTGCCTGTCCATTGGTCTTTGCGGTGACCTCATCACCTTTCAGTTTCTCGGGCATGGAGCCGGGCAGGTTGATGCAGTCATTCAATGTGTGGCTGAACCATTTTTCTTTTTCTCCATTATCCTGACGGTCTATACTGAATGACCATTTTCCGGATAAGTCAATAATTTTTTGTGCACTTAACGAGAAGCACATCCATGTTAGGCAGATTGTCAATAACGTTTTTTTCATAGTATCTTTTTACTTTGAATTTGATGTTGCTAAATTAAGGTCTTTTCATTTGCATGTAAATAGAAAGAAGTACATATAGATGGAAATTCGTATAAAATAAGGGTAATGTGCGATATATTTGTACGATTTTACATGGATATGCCTTGTATGTGCAGAAAAAAGTCCAAATCTCTTTTTATCTTTGTATGCTCACAATTAAATCATTGTATACATGAAAAAACGATTATTCAGTTTGCTCTGCTTGTTAGGGGCAGTTTCCGGATTATTTGCCGGTGATACGGCTTATTTGTTCTCTTATTTCATTAATGACAGTCGGGACGGTCTTCATTTGGCTTATAGTTTGGATGGGCTGACATGGACTCCCCTGAATCATGGAAAATCATTCTTGATACCCACGGTCGGGAAGAACCGTCTGATGCGTGACCCTAGTATTTGTCAGGCGCCGGACGGAACCTTTCACATGGTGTGGACTTCCAGTTGGACAGACCGGATTATAGGTTACGCTTCTTCTCCCGATTTAATCCATTGGAGTGAGCAGCGTTCTATTCCGGTAATGATGCATGAGCCTGCTGCACATAATTGCTGGGCACCTGAATTGTTTTATGATGAACCTTCGCAAACTTATTATATTTTTTGGGCAACGACCATTCCCGGACGTCACAAGGAAGTGCCGGTCATTGAGAGTGAGAAAGGGTTGAACCATCGTATTTACTATGTTACGACGAAGGATTTTAATACATTTTCTGAAACCAAACTGTTCTTTAATCCTGATTTTAGTGTGATTGATGCAGCTATTGTACGCGATCCGGTGATGAAAGACTTGATTATGGTGGTGAAGAATGAAAACTCGTTGCCGGCAGAGAAGAATTTGAGAATAACACGGACAACACGAATAGAGGATGGATTTCCTACTACTGTTTCTCCTTCTATTACAGGAGATTATTGGTGCGAGGGACCTGCGCCACTTTTTGTAGATGATGTTCTTTATGTCTATTTTGATAAATACCGTAATCATCAATATGGAGCAGTTTGCAGTCGTGATCATGGAAAGACGTGGGAAGATGTGTCTGATCGTGTATCTTTTCCAAAAGGAATCCGTCACGGAACCGCTTTTACCGTAGAGAAGGCTGTACTTGATAAATTGCTTCGTATCCATAACTTTAATCCTCTTGTTCCGGATAATATTGCTGATCCTTCTTTATCCAAATTTGGTGATACTTATTATCTTTATGGTACTACTGATATTGATAAAGGGTTGTCACAAGCAGGTACTCCTGTGGTATGGAAATCTAAAGATTTTGTAAACTGGAGTTTTGACGGGTCACATATTGTGGGATTCGATTGGCATAAAGGACATGAATATGTCAATGCTAAAGGAGAGAAAAAGACGGGATATTTTCGTTATTGGGCACCCGGTAGAGTAGTGGAGAAGAATGGTGAATATTATCTTTATACCACTTTTGTAAAACCGGATGAGAATGCACGTACCTATGTGCTGAAGTCCGACCGTCCCGAAGGTCCTTTCCTTTTTGCCGGACGTAATTCTATATCTTCTCATTCTTTGGATGGGTTTGATCAATCTTGTATTGCTCCGGATATAGATGGGGAACCTTTTGTGGATGATGATGGAACTGCTTATTTATTCTGGCGCCGCCGGATGGCTGCCGTATGACTGACGATTGGCAGCATTTAACCGGTGATACTATTGTGATGAGTACAGCTCGTCAAGGGTATTCGGAAGGGCCGGTTATGTTTAAACGTAAAGGTATTTATTATTACATTTATACTTTGAGAGGGAATCAGAATTATGTAAATGCTTACATGATGAGCCGGCAGTCCCCTTTGTCGGGCTTTGAAAAGCCCGAAGGCAATGATATTTTTCTTTTTTCATCCATTGCCAATAATGTTTGGGGGCCGGGACATGGAAATGTATTTTATAATGAAGAAACAGACGATTATATTTTCGTATATTTGGAGTACAGTGACGGAGGAACTACCCGCCAAGTATATGCTAATCGGATGGAATTTAATGAGGATGGCACTATAAAGACACTTGTTCCTGATGAAAAGGGAGTTGGTTACTTGGCTGTTAGCCAGGAACAGCGCGAAAATAAGGCGCTGAAAGCTTCTTTCAGTGCATCCAGCGTACGTTCTCCCCGTACTTCTAAGGTTGAAATAGAAACTCAGCCTAATTGTCCTTTGGCTGATAAAACTTCGCTTGTCAAGGTGGAACGCACACATATATATCACCCTGGAAATGCAGGCGACCAGTCTAATGGAACACGCTGGATGGCAGAAACAAATGATGATCATCCTTGGCTGATGGTGGATTTGGGTGAAGCCATGCAAGTAACGGAGTGTCAATTTGCCTTTGTACACCCTGCTGAAGGTCATGCCTGGCATCTCGAAAAATCCAATGATGGCACTAATTGGCAACCTTGTGCCGAAGTAAAAGAGGTGAAGGCATGTTCACCTCATGTGGCAACGGTGGGAGATAAAGTACGTTATTTGCGTTTGCACATAGATAAAGGTGCAGCCGGATTATGGGAATGGAAAATCTATTAAATTACTATTTTATCATGAAAAAACGATTTGTGACCGTTCTTTTGGCTTGTTCTTTGGCCGGAGGACTTTTTGCACAACAGCCTTGGTTTAAAGACAAGGATTTGACCTTGACCGGTGCTTATTATTATCCTGAGCATTGGGATGAGAGTCAATGGGAGAGAGATTTTAAACAGATGCACGATTTGGGTTTTGAATTCACCCATTTCGCGGAATTTGCTTGGGCGCAATTGGAACCGGAAGAGGGAAAATATGATTTTTTCTGGTTGGATAAAGCGGTGGCTTTGGCTGCCAAATATGATTTGAAAGTCATTATGTGTACTTCTACGGCAACTCCACCGGTATGGCTGAGCCGTAAATACCCTGAAATTTTGATTAAAAATGAAAATGGTACCGTGCTTGATCACGGAGCACGTCAACATGCTTCTTTTGCTTCTCCCGTTTATAGAGAACTGGCTTATAAAATGATAGAGAAGTTAGCTCAGCATTATGGAAATGATTCCAGAATAATCGGCTGGCAGCTCGATAATGAGCCGGCCGTACAATTTGATTATAATCCGAAAGCCGAACTGGCTTTCCGGGATTTTTTGCGTGAAAAATATCATCATGACATTAAAGCATTGAATGATGCCTGGGGAACGGCTTTTTGGAGTGAGGTTTATTCTTCTTTTGATGAAATAACTCTTCCTAAAACTGCCAGATGTTTATGAATCATCATCAGATTTTGGATTACCGCCGTTTCGCTGCCAGTCAGACAAACGACTTTTTGAATGAACAATGTTTGTTGATAAAAAAATATGCAAAGAACCAATGGGTGACTACTAACTATATTCCTAATTATGAGGAAGGACATATAGGTGGCAGCCCTGCACTTGATTTTCAAAGTTATACTCGCTATATGGTGTATGGAGACAATGAAGGTATTGGTCGCCGCGGATATCGAGTAGGAAATCCGTTGCGTATTGCTTTTGCCAATGACTTTTTCAGACCCATACAAGGTACTTATGGAGTAATGGAACTTCAGCCAGGACAGGTGAATTGGGGGAGTATCAATCCTCAACCGCTGCCCGGAGCTGTCCGTTTATGGATGTGGAGCGTATTTGCCGGTGGAGGCGACTTTATCTGTACTTATCGTTATCGCCAGCCTCTGTATGGCACGGAACAATATCACTATGGCATTGTAGGTACAGACGGAACAACGGTAACTCCCGGTGGACGTGAATATGAGCAGTTCATGAAAGAAATCAGACAGCTGCGGGGACAGGTTGCTGCTCGTGAGGTGAAACCGGCCGATTATTTGGCGCGTCGTACTGCCATTCTTTTTAATCATGAAAATTCATGGAGCATTGAGCGCCAGAAGCAAAATCGTACATGGAATACATTGGGGCATATTGAGAAATATTATCGCACGTTGAAATCTTTTGGTGCGCCTGTAGATTTTATCAATGAAAGCAAGGAGTTTTCCTCTTATCCTGTGGTCATAGCTCCGGCTTATCAATTGGCTGACAAGGCATTGGTAGATAGATGGACTGATTATGTAAAGAAGGGTGGTAATTTGGTCTTAACTTGCCGTACAGCCCAAAAAGATCGCCATGGACGTTTACCCGAAGCTCCTTTTGGTTCCATGATTAATGAACTGACCGGTAATGAAATGGAGTTTTATGATTTATTACTTCCTGAAGAACCTGGCAAATTACGGATGGATGGAAAAGAATATACATGGAATACTTGGGGGGAGATATTGAAACCGGGTAAGGATTCACAAGTATGGGCTACTTATACACAGGAATTTTATGAAGGAAAACCGGCAGTCACTACTCATAAGTTGGGAAAAGGTACTGTTACTTACGTGGGAGTGGATAGTACGGACGGATTATTGGAGAAAGATATTTTGAAGAAACTATATGCGCAATTGAATATTCCTGTGATGGATTTACCATATGGTGTTACTTTAGAGTACCGCAATGGTATGGGGATTGTATTGAATTATACAGATAAACCTTATAAATTCGTACTTCCCTCGGGAGCCAAAGTGTTGATAGGAGAGCCGGTAATTCCTACAGCAGGAGTATTGGTATTTTCTATTACTGATTGAAAACGTATGATTGATAGAACAAAAAGGAGCGGCTTCACAGTCGCTTCTTTTTACTTAACCTAAATCTAACCTTTAAATCATAGTCTATGAAAATCGATTCACTAACCAATCATATTATTAATTTAATTTGTAAACTTCACTTCCGGCAAGCAGGAAACATCCTACTCCAAAATCTTCAAAATCGGGTACTTTGTCGTATGTGACAGGTTGACTGTCTTTCGGTTCTTTTCCGGTTCCTTGTACAAGTCCTAGGAAGCCGTTAGGGTGAACGGCATCTTTCACCATAGCATTCCATGCTTCCAACAAGACTGGCAGGTATTCTTTTCTGTCCAACAGTCCGTTACGTACCCCCATGCCATGCCATATACAAATAAAGCGGTGCCACTGGTTTCTTTACCTCCGAAGTTTGATTCGTCATGCATACTTACATTCCAAAAACCATCTGTGCGTTGACAATTTTTGATAGCTTTACTCATGGTCAGGAAATCATTGATATAGTCGGCACGATGTTTTTCATTAGTAGGAATTTCATTCAGTACACGTACCAGTGCTGCATATACCCATCCATTGCCACGACTCCAATAGCAATTCTTACCGTTAGGTTCTTTGTAGGGGGGATCAAAGTCTTGGTCCCTCCACCACAGACCTTCTTTTTGGTTGTACATGCCATTCTCGCCATGTTTGTTACGGGTATATTCATACATATCCCACATCTTGTCGAAATATTTTTGTTCTCCGGTCAATTTTCCAAGTTTGGCAAATACAGGCATTCCCATCTGGATGGCGTCAATCCACCACCAATCATTTACTTGAGGAGTGTTAACCAGCATATCTATATTAGCTTTGACCTTACGGATTCTTTCCGGATCGGGACAAATGTTATATAAATCAATGTAAGTCTGGCTGGCACAGTAATCATCAGCATTGCGAGTGGTGGTACCGTTGCGAAATCCCCATTCGTGGTAATTTGACCAATCGACAGCATATTTATAATATTCATCGCGTGGATAAACGGAGTAAAGAGCCATTAATCCTTCATAATATACTCGCGTGTCCAGATATTACTAGGACGCGTTACATTTTTTTTTACAAAAGAAGGAGTACGATAATCGGCATACTTCTTCATGAAGTAATTATTGACTTTTATAACAGTCTTCAACGTTTCTTTTTTGTCCGGCAAGTCTTGTGCTTTTACAACTCCAAAACCTAATGCGACAAAAGAATGATAGTATTAATTTTTTCTTCATCATGTTGTTTTAGTGTTTTAATGGTAGCGCAAAAATAGGATGGTCTGGGATTTTCTACAATGGAAATGTGTACATCTTCCTTGAATATTATGCATGTGTACGCATTTCGAGTGTGTTTTTTATTTATCAGTGTTCTTATTGGGCTATTTGTCTTTATTTGCAGATCGTTCATAAATCTTTTCCCCTTCTTTTATCTCTAGTTCCAAACCTTTAAAATTAACATTGGCCACATTTGAGATACTTAATCCTTTTTGAGCTTTGATATGGCAATTCTCAAAGAATGTATCATTTCCGAATGGAGCCTCTTTAAAACCATACATGGTTCCTGCTGATTGTGCTTCTCCATTTATATTCTTGAAATGGATATTGCGCAAACAGGTCAGTGGATAATGTGCAGGTAGAAGCGGAGGAACCATACGCCATTCCATATTGATATCAAAGATACTGCGTGCTCCTTTGATGATAATATCTTCAAAAGTGATATTTTCCACAGTTCCGCCACGGCTGGGCTGGCTTTTAAAACGTAAGGGACTCCAGTTTTCGTTATCCATCAGGCAGGAACGTATGGTCACATTGCGTATGTCGCCTGATATTTCACTGCCCATAGCCACTCCACCATGACCGTATGCGAAATGACAGTTCTCTATCAGAATGTTTTCACTGGGACGTCCTACTCTGCGTCCGTCCTCGTCTCGTCCGGATTTGATGGAGATACAATCATCATGTGCCTCAATGCGGGTGGAAGTAATCAATATATCATTGGACGAATCGATATCTATGCCATCGGAACTGGGTATATATTCCAATGCACGGATATCGATTCCATCTATAGTGAATCCGTTTGTGTAAAGTACATGAAGACACCATGAGGCCTGATTTATCATTTTTAAACCGGAAATCTTACCTCCCGGGCAATCTGTGAAACATACCAGTCTGGGGCGTCCGGAGTTTCCGAATGGAATTTTTTTCCATTCTACTCCTTTACCATCAATAACTCCTTCACCATAAACTTTAACTCCGTCTGAATGGTCGAAATTCAAGAAAGCACATCGCCACCTTTTTTCTATGCCTTCAAAACGGGTAGGGATGACAGGAAATTCATTGGGGTCAACAGTGCTGATTAGTTTGGCGTTTTTTTCTATACGTAAATCTACACCACGTGGGAAGAATAGAGCGCCGCTTAGATACTCCCCGGCAGGAATAACTATCGTTCCGCTCCATTGTGAGCTGCTTCATTAATGATACGTTGTAAAGTGGCTGTTTCCGAATAGCCATTTCCTTTTACGCCATATTCTTTAATGTTATATTCTCTGTTATTTTTTCCGATAGATATGAGCTTGCTTTCCCATGCTTCCAGTTGAATAGTCAGACGGGTGCGATTATTGACAATTGTTGCATTTATCGGTTGGAGTGTGCCATCTGTTGCATTCCATTCTTTTACAACTCCTACTTTATCAAAGTCTGCTGTAAATTCTGTAGCTTTATTCCCTTCATTGAATATGAAGTAGAGGTCGCCATCGGGCATTACTCTGCGTGTGTAGCGGATAGAATCATTGTCAGGTGAAATGATTTTCATTTCTGGTTCCGGAAGGGAAGAGCTTACATGTGCTGTCCATCTGGTGGATGGCTCAATCCTGCTGTTGGTTAAATCTGATAGGGAACCAGGAGCAGTGAAATTTTTGTCAATGAAAGAAGCGGGCTTCTTTCCCCAAAACAGGACTTTCCTCCACGTGAGGAAAATGTTTCTATTACTTTCCAGGCAGATACGGAAATAACATCTGATGATGGGATAATCAATGTTTCATATCTTTGGCTGCTTTTATTTTCCAGATAGCCGGGACCTATGGTCAGTGCTTCCGTAAAAGCATCATCGTTTATGTAGTCAAAATCTCGTTGATGAGTTAACAGCTGTTGAGTAAGAGTGACGATATCCTTATAAACTTCATTGTTACCCAGCCACATAGTAGATGTGGGGTAATACATGGCAATCCGTGCTCCCGGCTTCCCTTGACTCATCAGGTAAGTAGTGCGATTTGTATATTCATTCAGGCCTTTCATACCAGGATCACTCATCCAATTGCGATGTTTGGATCCTGCCAGCCAGAACATGAATTCAAAGAAGTTAATCCCTCGGGCAATCTGATGATCTACAACAAATTTGGCTTGGGGAATGGTAGGAGAGATGTGGTAAGCTGCAAAACTTTCGCTGAATGCTCTAGGTTTTCCATAAACATGAGCTACAGATGAGGCTAGTTTGGGGAAATCATTAAGGGTACTGGGCCATATTTGGTTCCAGATTGCATCTACTCCGGGTATTTGAACTTTACTTAAGGCTCGAAAATAGTCTCCTTCAGCTTTTACACATGCGGGCATTTCATGTTCTTTGTTAAGATGGGTAATATGGGCTACTCCATTGGCTGCACACCAATCGGCTTGTAATTTGAAAAAGTGGGTGGCAAACAAGCTGGACCAGACATCCCAATAATCGGCTTTTACTCTTTGTTCCTGTATGGTAGGCGAAGCGGTAAAAAAGGAGGCTAGATAGGGAGTCGGATCGTACCCTTTTGTATCTTTGAATGTTTGGACAATGGAAGGAGTCCAAGGTAAATGTGCATAATCGGGTTCATCTCCCCGGAAACCAAGTACGGTGGTACCCAGCTCTTTACCAAGATATTTTTTATACTGTTTGTGTGTCCAATCAATGAATTGTTGTACGGCAACAGGGTTCAGATAATCACACAGAGAATTAGTGGCATCTTTACCGCCATTGGGATTATTAACGGCTCGGGTTACAGCCGTCCGAAAGTCGCTTTTGACTAATAGGATCTTCCAGTCATCCAGCCCGCGTTGAAACTTATTTTTCCATTATTAATTTCTACAGTTCTGTTAGGAGCGCCGGATGTACTGACGGCTACCGCACTGATGATTTCCGGTGCTATTTTATGGTTTGTCATTACTTCTCCCCGTTTTATCTGTATGGTATCACCTATCACAAGAGCTTGCATTCTCAAATCGGGACGTTCCTGTGAGAATTTTCCTCCTGCAAATCCGCTGGGATATTTTCCTTCATCAATAATCCAGACTTTCATGTCTCGTTTTTTGGCTTCAACTACTCCGGTGCGAATTGCTTTAAACCATTCTTCGGAAAGATATTTGAAAGGTAGTTTGTAACCTGCTTCAAATATTACGGCACGGAATCCTTTCTTTTTGATAGAATCCAAGTCATTGCAAATAGTCTTTTTATCCATTTTCCCTTCCCAACCCCATATTACATGGTTGGCAAATTCCACAGGAGGTTCTGCAAATTGTTGTTCTAGACGGGAAAGGGGTGTTTCATGAATGCCTTGCCAGGATTTTATTTCATTTTTTGAAAATAAGAAGTTGAAATAAAAAGGGAAGCAATAAATAATAGTATCTTTTGCATGATGTTTATGATTAGAGTTGAGTTTTATATGCATAAGGGCGCATCAAAGCGCCCCTACAACAAAAGGATATCCGTTACAGTTTTTAGAGGAATCCTTCATGCTAATCTTAATATTATTCTCCTAAATAATAGGAGGGGACAGGAGCTTGTGGGTATCCCATGGAACGATGAGCTACATAGCTTCTATATATTCCGTCCTGCATCAATGTGGTACGACGGTCTTTTGCCGGAAGATTGGTTGTGTAGATACGTATTTCACCGGGTAATGCGGTTATTATTTCTTCACGCCAGTCTCCATATAAATCTGCAATCATTAAGATATCACCTTCAATATCTTGTGTTAGTGTTTCTCCTTTCCATTTTACAATACTTAGTGAACGACCGTTTGAAGAGGAACTTGCCCCCCATCGGTTATCATCTCCTTTAAATGTTTCACGCAATAAGTCACCGTCCCACCAGGCCCAATTACGGCAGGAGGGCACTTCCTCATTTTTACCTAAGGGTTTACCGTCAGCCGAAAGTAGATATTTGTCTGTGCTGCCTCCTTTACGGTCTTCGCTGGCAAAACATTCCAGACCTTTATGGACCGGATCAAAATCAGCAACCATCCCATCGCCTACATGGAATGTCTTATGACCGATATTCCATACCGGTTGTCCTGTTCTGGCATCCACAACACAAACGCCACGTCCGTTCTCGTGCCAAGGTTCCAGACAAAGGAACACTTCCATACCCGGACGATCCGGTCGATATCAGTCAGATAGATTTTATCAGGGTGTCCTAATCCGGTAGACCATAGTAAAGTCCCGTTATCATCAAGCATGCATGAGCCTAATAGAATTTCATCTTTTCCATCTCCATCCACATCACCACATACCATATTATGGGAACCCATGCTTCTTACTACGGGATTTTCTTCATCACCGTCCCATCGCCATGCACGTTCCAGTTTGTTATCTTTCAGTTGCCATGCATCTACAGTCATCAGTTGTAAGTGCACGACATGCCAATATATAAGGAGTCTTGCCGTCCAGATAGGCCATTCCTATTTGGTTACGGTTTTGCCGGACCAGATTTCCATACCTGTCATTCCGTTCAGGCCAGTCCACGCGGGCAATTTCTTTTCCGGTCATTCCATCCCATACACTTAGATATTCTTCACCAGAGTCTACCCGTCCTTTTTCATTTCGTTTGGTCGTTTCCGGAGCTGTTTTTAAGGCAATTTCTGCTTTGCCATCTCCATTGAAGTCGTATGCGATGAAAGGGGAGTACCAAACACCGGGCTCAATACCTTGTCCTAAATCTTTAGACCATAAAAAAAGTGCCGTCACTTAAATAAGCCTCAATTTGGTAAGTTGAACCATCCAGAGTACCGGGCATTCCGGGATCCACATTTTTTTCTGGGGTACGAATGATATAATCGTAAATACCATCCCCGTTCAAATCAGCAACGGCTATTTTGCCTGCTTTTATATTACGGTTCAATTTAATGGATTGATAGTTTTTCAATAAAGAACAGTCCACATCCAATTTGGAAGATGTGTTAATCACTTTTTTCTTTTTATCTAATGCACAGATCCAATAGGTTGCTTTTCCGGCAACGGGAGTTTGGTCAACAAAGTCACAGGTGTTTTTAATTGGATTTTTTGATAGGCGCTGTGTCTTGCCGTTTGCAGAACGGTAGAGGTGGAAGGGAGTGTCTGTTTTATCTTGTTCCAATAGCCTCCAACTGAGGTAGATACCTTTCCCGTCTACAGATGGGGTGGCCGTTAACCCTCTGTCTAAGTTCTCTTTTACTCTTTCTGTTGCAAAACCTTTGATTTTCGGTTTGGGCTCATGGCGTGGTTCTAGTATTTCATAATAATATGTACGTTCACGCGAGTCCTGAGCTGTCATGTTTATTGATATGCTAAGCAACAGCAGTACCGAGCATAATCCTATAAGTAGGTTCTTGTTTTTCATCATTGATTTATATATTAATTATTTGTTTTTAAAATATTTGTCAGCAAAACGAAGAAATTGTTCCCAATCGTATGGAAGAATAGCGTGAGGCCCTTTGCGATTGTGGTATGCGATAGAGCCATTCATGTAAGGTGTATCCACAGGAGGCATTTCTTCACAACCTATTCCGTTTAAGCCATAGAGGGCATATACAGGTTCAGCTCCTTTACCTCCTAGAAATTCACCTTTTTGGTCGGACCAGTTGTCTTCTTCTGCACTGGCGATATATATAGGTCTTGGAGCAATCAGGGCAACGAGTTCGTGCTGGTCGAAAGGCAAGTATTTTTCCCGGTCGTTAAATTGTTTATAATTACCGCAGAACCAATGAGGAAAACGTACATTCATGGCTTCTACAGTCTCACCAAAACAACGACGTGAGATGGCAACTCCACAACATCCTGAATTCCCGGATATGACTAAAGCAAAACGCGGATCGGAGGCTCCGGCCCAGACAGCGGTTTTGCCAAGACGAGAATGACCTATCACGCGATTTTTTTGGCATCCACTTTTTTGTCTGTTTCCAGATAATCCATGCACGGCTCATGCCCCATGCCCAAGCTGCAATGGAACCCCATTGATCCGGATCTGGGAAATTCTGCCCTTTCTCATAATAATAAGGATGCACACCATTTGGAAGTCATCGTCAAAATCGGGATCCACATCATTATAACAGAAAGTGGCCAGACCATATCCGTGTTCCAAAATTTTATCAAGCTGCCAGGATTTGTCCATTGATCCCCTGAAAGATCTTTTCTTCATTTTTTCATCTGTTATTTCGGGGACAGATAAATCGGGATCATCATATATCGTGTAATTGGGCATGAAGCTGATACCTAGAAAAACCGGAATTTTTCCTGATACATGATTAGGAAGATACAGTTGCAAGTCAATGTGGGGACCCTGTGGATCGTCTGTTAATTGGATGGTTATTTCTTTCCGGGTGGCACATCCGTTCAGAGCTTTTTCATTGATCCGACTGACTGTACAAGGCAGTTTGTGTTTTAATACAGGTGCTTTGCCAAACATGTAAGTCGTGAACAGGTTTAAAATTTCGGGGCGGCGTTTTTGCTCCCATTGTTCCTTGGTCTGAACCATTTCTCCGTCGTGACACATTAATACGGAAGGTAAGGTATATTGCGGAACCTTACTTCATCATAATTAGCTAATTTGGCATAGTCTTTTCTAGGAGACTTCCCATTTTGGGCGTCAGTATAAGTTATATCAAGAGGAGCATAATCCATATCATTATGTTTTTCATAAGATCCAGTTTTTATAGAAGTTTGATAACGATTTCTTATAATTAAATTTGTTTTACACCTTTCGGAAGTTTCACTTTGGTTGCGATTTTACCATCGGCTTTCTTCTCGTGGCTGACTTCTATCACGCCCCAAGGGGTGGGATAAGTGCCTTTAGCCCATTCTAATTTACCTAGGTGTGGCTCAATACTGATCTGCTTGCGTTCCACGTTCACGATTTTTATACCTAATACATGATCTGACAGCCATGTGGTAGGTCCTGAGGACCACCCGTGGCAAAGGCTGTGACGGAATCCGGGATAGCAATAGGCGCCGAAATCGCCATGTATGTCTTTTTTTCCGGCTGGAACAGGTTCGTCTATAGGAGCGGCATTAGGAATCCAGTCCAGATTGAAATCTTCCCAAAACGTGGTTGCTCCCAAATCCAGCATGGCCCCCCAGAAAGTGTTAATGATATCTATTGCTTTCTCATACTCACCTGCTTTGGCTAATGTTTCCAGCATATAATACCCGTAAAAAGTGGAAAAACCTTTTCCACCACCTACAGAGACAACTTCATCGCAAGCCTGTTGGGGATCCATCAATCCAGCGATGGCCATTAATGAAGCTGCCTGTTTCAGATTGTTGTGAGGTAATATCTTTTTTTTCATCCGGTTGATAATGTCCAGACATAATTGAGCATCAGAAGTGTTACCAAGTTTTAAAGACAATTGATGTGCATCTTGCATAGCCCATACGATCAGTGCGCGATAGCCTGCCTCAACTCCGGCTTTATTTCCGCTGGATGGCCAGTCCAAAAAGCGGGCAGGTGCTAACGTTTCATTTCCCGCATCATCCACTTTCTCATTTATCAGATGGATTAATCCGCTGATATAGTCGGAATGTTTCTTTAAAAAATCAATATCACCAGTCTGGTGATACCATTCATATTGGTTGATCAGATACCATAGGCTGTATGCACTCATGCCATTCATCCAATTGGGTAACGGAAATTGTTTGCAGGCCAGGTCCAGACTGTTGGGAATTACCTCATTGTATCCGAAAACACGGCTGACAGCCATTAATTCAGGATGCATATCGCCCAGCCAGACTACCCGGTCACGTTTGATGCCATCCCATAAAAACTCCTGCATATTCAAGTGGACAGTATAGGCTCCGGTAATCCATATTTTGTTTAAACGTTGGTCGTTGCATTCAAAAGATCCCAGATAAGGAATATCACGGTAGCGCAGGATAGCTGAAATTTCTTTTAAAGAGATAGTAGCGTTGTTTTGCAGCAAGTCGAGGCGGACAAAGCGGAAACCGGTATTACCTATTTCAATCATGCCGTCACGGGGAATTTCCATGATGATATCACGTTTGGCATGATCGTCTGTTGAAAATCCCACTTTCCATTCGGAATTTGAAGTGGTACTGTTGGCTTCTCCAACAGATTCTCCGAAACGTATTCTTACCAAAGAAGGCTCCCTACGGTTGGAACTGCCCATGACGAGCTTTAATCCTCCATGCAGTTCACTGCCGAAATCCAGTAATAAGGATGCCTTCTCTGTTTCAGTAGAGGTCATTATGCAACATTTTTTTTCTGTTCATTTCCGATTGGCCGTTTCCACGCTCTAACAAATAGTGTTCGTTTTTTATTAGATTATTCTTACATCCTGCATATTTGGTAACAATACGTTTGGGGGTGATGTAAGCGCGGTCCATGATATCTTTGGTCATTCTTTGTGAGGCATCGCTTTGTAGGGTGGGAGGGATACCTGCATATAGAAGTGCGGGTAACAGAGCGAATGCAATTATGCTTTTTCTGATTGCTGGTAATAGTTCCATAGTATCTTTGATTTTTGATTTATGCAAATATAGACGAAGAAGGTGTCTTACCTATGGAATTTTATTCATTTACATGGAATATTGTTCATCTTCTTTCTGTTCTTTTTTCATATACGGATAACAATCTTTATTCGTCGTGTTGGATTTGTATTGGATTTTAGTTATTGATTGGGGGGGACTGACAGATAGATTCTTTATATGAAAAGAAATGAGTAAATGAACTGTACAGAACTTGTTGATATCACTTTTCTTTTATAATCCATATTCCTTCAAAAAAAAGGAGCCTCACCTCGTAGCTTTCCTTCTTCTGTTTTATATAGCCGTGCGCTTACTATATCGTTGATTTGTATTATATAAATATCTCCTTTTTGTGTAGTGGCTTGTTAGAACCAATGGTCCTGGTGCGACAAATCGGCATAGCGTGTCGTTCAGGAAATCTATGTAATCTATTTGTGGATTGCCATCTACAAGTTCATAGCGTATAGTTTTTTGTTGTTTGCATCCCGCTATTAACAAGAATAGTGTAGTGAAGCATATAACCGACCGATTTTTTTTCATTATAAAATAAGTATTTATGGTGTGGAAAATAGGGGAGTGCTGAATTCGGCACTCCCCTTTATTAATTATTGACTGCAAAAATCTAGTCTGTTAATAGCCAGGATTTTGCATTGCGGCTTTTTCTTCATCACTTAAATTCGTACCGTCTTCATGTTGAAGTTGGTCTAAGAATGTTTGTGGAATAGGACGAAGCAAATGTTTGTCTGCTATATTGGCAGCTGCTTCCGGATTGAATAATTTAGCACGTTGAACCAAAGTCTTGGTACGGCTCAATTCTTCCCATCGGTTCCATTCACCTAAGCATTCACGGGTACGTTCGTTTAAAATGAAATTGATCAAACGGTCTTTGTCCCCATTTACGCCCATAGCTGATAGAATAGCTTCATCCTCGGCTGGTAATGATGAATAACTTGAAATTTGCAGACTGGAAGCATCTGTTGTGCGTTCTATACCAGTTGAAAGATAGTAAGTGTTCTTTTGAAGGAAAGAAGCCTTGAATGCCTCTGTGTTATTGATCTTGGTACCATTGGCATCTTTGCATTTGCCTAAAGTGCTTAGTGCGGTTGAATTATCTTCGTCACCGCCTGCGCTTTTCAAGAAAGCCATAGAACCATCGGTGTAGTATTCGCGGTCTTCACCATTTTTCCATTCGGCACGTGCACGGAGCTGGTTGATGGTAGAGATAGCATCCTGGAAGTTACCGGAACGTACTTGAGCTTCCGCTTTTATCAGATAAGTTTCGCCTGTACGGGCCATAATGACATCACGATGTGCGTCACCTTTCTCTGCTGTACGCGATCCGTCGTCAGTCTTATTGATACCACAGAATACATTGGACTGTGCTGGATTTCCGCTAACACCATAGGTGTTCAATACATATTGACCACCGGCATATATAGGGAATACATTCGGCACCCATTTATTTGTTTCGGGGTTTACAAAGGAGTGGGCTATACCACCACGACCTACTGTTCCATAATCGGAGTTTGTGGCGTCTTTAAAACGGTTGTCACTTTTTTTATTAAGAATAAAGATGATGCCTTGGTCGCCTAGTGTTGGAACCTGATCGGCTGTAATACCGTTTGTAGCCACTACATCATCTGCTTTCGATGCAATATTATTCAATCCGTAGACAGTTTTGAATGTTTTCCACATACGTGAGTCATTCACATTGTCGAAGATAGCATAAGCGTATTCTGTAGGGCGGCAACGTTGGAAGTCCATACCACCGATATATTGACCACGTTGTGTCCAACCACCGGAGAAGTTGGAGAATTGTGGGTTGAAGTAATTATAAGTACGGTTTCCGAAACGTCCGGTTGCCGAAGAAGTGTGTTGGCATGACATTAATATTTCATTAGATTCTTCGGCTTTGCAGTCTATACCAGTCCATTTGGCGTAAAGGTTATTATAATCACTTTCTAACGGACATTTTGAGATGACTTCATCACATAATGTAATCGCTTTTTTCAAATCAGCATCAGCAGGATAACTTGAGTTCCAGTCGCTGCAACGTTCAGACTGACGGTACAGCAAAGCTTTTGCCAGGAAGTGTGCTGCTGTGTATTTAGTCCATGTACCTGTACCACGCCATCTATCTGTAGGCAGTTTGTCGTAAGCGTTCTGCAAGTCATCAATCACTTGGTTTAATGTTTCTTCTGCAGAAGCGCGAGTAAAGGTTCTGACCACACCTTCAGTAACTTGGGTTTGCAGAACCACACCACCATATTGTGCGAAAAGACGATAGTAGTTATATCCACGTAGGAAATAAGCTTCCCCTAGGCATTTTTCACGGACTTCCGCATCAGTAACATAGTCAGCTGATGCGATAACTTGATTTGCAGAGGCGATGCCGTAATACATCTGATCCCAAAGAGCCGATACACCCGGACAGTTGTTGTTGGCGGCACCGTTCGCCGTTGTACAGTCCAACGGGTTCAGACGGCTGTCATAAGTGTTCCATGGTTCTGCAGTCAGGTCAGAGCCGTTTGTAAATTCATCGGTGCCGTAAAGGGTAATACCATACGCCCATTCATAACCGAAATGCCAACGGATGTTACCGTACAGTGCGGTAGCCAGATCTTGAATGCCCTGTGACGTTTTGAAATAGTCAGTGGTATAGGATGACTTGTTTTTTTCATCTAGGAAACTATCGCTACAAGAACTGAAACTAGCAGTCATTGCGACAGACAGGGCGGCTGTGAATAATGTATATTTTAAATTTTTCATTTTAAAAACAGTTTAATGTGTTATTATCAAATTAGAAACCAACTTGTAAACCGAAAGTAAAGCCTCTATTGTAATAAGTAGTGCCTAAGTCCAAATCCATAAAATCTACTGAAGAATAGAGGTTGCCTATATTCTTAGCTTGTGCATATAATTTAAGAGAACTGATTCCGATGTTCTTTAATGCTTTGGAATTAAAGTTATAACCCAGAGAAATGTTACGGATCTTGATGAATGAAGCGTCTTTAAAGCCTAGCAGACTTGAATAAGCATCACCACCCGCTGTACTGTAAATTGGTTTTTGATAATCAGCACCAGTATTGTCTGGAGTCCAATAGTTTATTTCACGTTGGTTATACATACCGTTTTGGCCTTCACCACCCGTATCAACTATATAACCAAATCGTCCGTTCAGCTCGATACCTAGTTCAAGACCTTTATAGTTGAATGTATTGCTCCATCCCAGCACCCATTTAGGATTTTTATTGCCAAGAATAATACGGTCATTACTGTCAATAATATAGTTGCCATCCTGATCAACAGGTTTCACCATGCCTGCTTCAAATTTATGTCCATTAGCATTAAATTTAGCCATCTCTGCCGCATCGCTTTCCTGCCACAGACCATCGTTGGCAATACCATAGTAAACATTGATTGACTCACCAATGAACCAGGCATTGGAAATGTCATCCTGCTTACCGTTAGCAAGTTCTAAGATTTCATCTTTTTGATAGGCTGCATTGATAGTGGAACTCCATTCAAAGTCTTTAGTTTGTATGGGAACCAGGTTCAAAGATAAGTCAACACCGAAGTTTTTTGTTTTACCTACATTGGCATAAGTAGAATTAAAGCCAGTTAAGGTTGGAATAGTCATGCTTAATAATAAGTCATTGGTGTTAGAGTGATAAATATCCATTGAACCGCTGATACGTCCATTCAAGAAACTGAAATCTATACCATAGTTATATTGTGTTGTCTTTTCCCAACCTAAATTTTTATTTGCCATTTTTACTTGAGAAGAAGTGTAATAAGGTTCATTAGTAGCATAAGCAGGGGTCAGAGTAGAGCCAAAAGGTACATAGAATGACTGGATGTTACCTAATGTAGAATATGCACTTACAGCTGAGTTACCAGTTGTTCCCAAACCGAAACGAAGTTTTAACTGGTTTATCCAAGAAATATCTTTCATGAAGTCTTCTTGGTCAATTGCGCCAGCCCAAGGCGGCAGAAGGGAAGGAAACTCCATTTGTGCCCGTCTGCTAATACGGAAGAACCGTCATAACGTCCGGATACAGTCAATAAATAACGGTCGTTGTATGCGTAGTTTACACGTGCCATGTACGATGCCAGCTGATTCTCAGACATACCAGTACTCATACCAGCACCATAAGTTGCTGCATCAGTAATATCTACACTGCCCATGTTGTACCATTCAAAATTTTCATTAGGGATGGCGTTAGCACTTTCGGAACCACTTTCTTTATTATATTTGGAAGCTGATTGCAATAAGGTTACGCCTAAGTTATGTTTGCCGAATGTCTTGTTATAGTTGATCTGATTATCCAGTGTCCATGACAAGTAACGATCTGTTGCATATTTAGCATAGTTTTTTGAGCCCATTTTTACGGCAGAGTCTTTGCTGATAAAAATACCTTGACGATAGTGGCGGAAATCAGGACCGAAAGAGATTTTATAGCTTAGTCCCTCTAGAGGTGCCCATATTTTCCCAAAATCAAATTGTCCGTAAAAGCTGCCTAGTGCACGGAAAGTTTGGCGGTTATCGGTTGACTTATTCCATTCGTCAATTACAGTATAAACATTGGTGGTGGAGCCACAGGGTTGGTAATGATATTTCCTTCTTCATCATAAGGAACACCAAAGCGTGGAATAGCTTTTGCCGCGCTATATATATCAACAGGGCCCGAGCCTGAAGATTGTCCGGTACGGGAATAACCATAGTCTTGAACCGCCCATGAACCGTTGATAGATCCGCCCATTTTAAACCAAGGTTTTACTTGTAAATCGACAGACATTGAAAAATTATAACGTTCATATTCCTGTCCTTTCTGAGTTCCTTGATTATTCAGGTAACCAACAGAGAAGAAAGCTTGCGCAGTTTCGTTACCGCCACTACCACTGATGGTGTGTTCATGAGTGATACCTGTTTGGGTCACTATGTCTGCCCAGTCGGTATCTGTTACTTTACTTCCATCCCAAGTACCGTTACTCCAACCTTTATTTACATTTGCCAAAGCTGCGGGATCACCTGATGCTGCGAAATAAATTTGGTCTTTATCGTAGTTAGGTTGTCACCGCGAGGATTGTTTACCGGATCTGAGTTATAATAAGCCCAACGGCGCCAGGTAATATAATCGCTTGCACTCATGGCAGGTGATTTGTCTTTTAGGTTTTCTAATGTGACAGAACCTGAGTAGTTTAAAGCGAGTCTACCCACTTTACCGCGTTTGGTAGTTATCAATATGACACCATTGGCACCGCGAGAACCGTAAATAGCTGTAGAAGAGGCATCCTTTAAAATATCAATGGATTCTATGTCACGCGGATTGATCGTTTCAATTCCTCCAGCACTCAAAGGAACTCCATCTACTACATACAGAGGGTCTGATGATGCGCTGATAGATCGGTTACCACGAATACGGATTGATCCTACAGTACCCGGACGTTCACTTGAGGTGATATCTACACCGGCAGCTTTGCCTTGTAAGGCTTCAAAAGCATTGTTCACAGGTCTTGTATTCAATTCTTCAGAACCAACACGTGCCATAGCACCAGTCACATCACTTTTTTTCTGAACACCATAACCTACTACCACAACCTCATCCAGTGTTTCAGTATCCTCCTCCAAGATTACCTTAACGGTAGATTGTTCTTTCACCTGGATATCTACGGTCTTGTATCCCACGAAACTTACTTGGATAGTTCCATTATCAGGAACATTTTGAAGTGTGAACTTACCATCAAAGTCAGTAATTGTACCATTGGTAGTACCTTTCAC
>ENA-OQER01000214-OQER01000214.1-human-gut-metagenome-genome-assembly--contig:-NODE-214-length-32155-cov-7.113869_pt1 | contig 32155 bp, 40 predicted proteins | sample MGYA00242797_ERZ504639 | MGnify/ENA primary metagenome ERZ504639 (study PRJEB26092, sample SAMD00036306) | human gut metagenome | host: Homo sapiens | study: EMG produced TPA metagenomics assembly of... | reverse complement strand
CTGCACGGCCTTGGCCAGCTCCGGGCTGTCGGTGACGAGGACCGGGCTTGCCAGTTTGTCGTGCTCGGCCTGACTCAGCAGGTCCGCCGCCACCCATGCAGGGTTGCAGCCGCCGTCGGCCAGCACCAGAATTTCGCTGGGGCCGGCGATCATATCGATGCCCACCTTGCCGAACACCTTGCGCTTGGCGGTGGCAACGTAGATGTTGCCGGGGCCAACGATCTTATCCACCGCAGGGATGCTCTGGGTGCCGTAGGCGAGAGCCGCCACAGCCTGTGCGCCGCCGGTCTTGAAGATCTTGGTCACGCCTGCGGTGGCAGCGGCGGCAAGGATGACCGGGTTCACCCTGCCGTCCTTTCCGGCGGGGGTGGTCATGACGATTTCGGACACGCCTGCCACCTTTGCCGGGATCACGTCCATGAGCACGGTGGAGGGATAGGCCGCCGTGCCGCCGGGCACATAGACACCGGCCTTTTCAATGGGGGTATATTTCTGGCCCAGCACGATGCCTGGCTTGTCGTTCACCACAAAATTCTTGTGCACCTGCTGGCGGTGGAAGCTCTCGATGTTGGCGGCGGCTTCGCGCAGCGTTTCGAGGAAGTAGGGTCCATGCCCGCAAAGGCTTCGTCGATCTCCTCCTGCGTCACCTGCAGGGCATCGATCTTCGCGCCGTCAAATTTCAGCGCATAATCCTTCAGGGCATCGTCGCCCCGGGCGCGCACATCGGCAATGATGCCGTCCACCACATCCTCTACGTTCTTTTCCGCGCGATGTCGCGGTTCAGGATCTCTTCGGGCTTCAGCTCGTCAAGTTATACAGCTTGATCATTTTGCTTCCTCCTTGTTCTGCAGTTCCGCCCGCAGCTTTTCCAGCATGGTGTCCATTTCGGCGTGCTTGCTGGTAGCTGGCCTTGTTGGCAATGAACCGGGCCGAGATGGGCATGAACTCGGTGACCACCTTCAGGCCGTTCTCCCGCAGGTGGTGCCGGTCTCCACGATATCCACGATGACGTCCGAAAGGCCCAGAATGGGGGCCAGCTCAATGGAGCCGTTCAGCTTGATGATATCGATGTCCCGCCCCATGGATGCGTAGTAGCTCTTTGCAATGTTGACGAATTTGGTGGCCACCCGCACCGGGCGGCTGGGGTCGTCCTTGTAATCGGCCGGGGCTGCAACGCACATGCGGCATTTGCCAAGGCCGGTGTCCAGCAGCTCGTACACATCGGCAGAAGCCTCTGTGAGGATGTCCTTTCCCACGATGCCCACATCGGCGGCACCGTGCTCCACATAGATGGCAACATCGCTGGGTTTGACGAGGAAGTAGCGGATGCCGGCCTCCGGGTTTTCCACCACCAGCTTGCGGGTGGTGTTGTAGTCCTCCGGGCAGCCGTAGCCGATGCCCGCCAGCAGGTTATACACCTTATCGCCCAGACGGCCCTTGGGCAGAGCCACGTTCAGCATCACCCTGTCGGTGCTGTTCTTCTGCACCGGCGGCAGCGGGGCGCTCAGGCGGTCCAGCTCGTCCAGATAGACCGCAAAGCCGATGGCACCGGCACCGGGGGTGAACTTCTGCATCAACAGGTCGTAGCGGCCGCCCTTGAGCAGGGGACGGGGCAGGGCTTTCAGGTAGCCCTGAAACACAAGGCCGTTGTAGTATTCCATCTCACCGGCCAGCGTCATGTCCAGCCGGATCACGCCGCCCGCCTTTTCCAGCGGCACAGCCAGCGCTTCCAGCTCGGCCACCGCCGCGCGCATGGCGTCGTTGCGGCACAGGGCAGCAGCCTTTGCAAGGGTATCGGCATAGCTGCCGCAGAGGTTCAGCACGCTGCACAGGGTATCGGCGGCATCGGCAAGACCGGCTGCTCCGGCTGCAGCCCGCAGCTCGTGGGCGTTTTTCTCCCGCAGCTTTTCCAGCAGCTTTGCGCGGGCGGCATCCGGCACGCCCAGCGCGTCGAACAGGCCGAACAGGTAGCCCATGTGGCTCACTTCCAGCACCCACTCGGCCCCCAGTGCATCCAGCGACCGCGCCGCCAGACACACCGCCTGCTGCACCTGTGCTTCGCCCACCGCACCCAGCATCTCAAGGCCCATCTGGCTGATTTCTTTAAAGGTGTGGCTCTCGGCGGAAGGGCGGTAGACGTTCTCGTGATAGTAGTAGCACAGGGTCTCGCCGGGGGCGGCTGCGCCGTCTTGGCAATGGAGAGGGTCACGTCCGGCTTGAGGGCCAGCAGACGGCCATCCAGATCGGTAAAGGTGATGACCTGCTCGGACGACAAAAAGCTGCGGTTCTCCTGATACAGGCCGTACTCCTCAAACCGGCCCATATGATACTTGCGGCAGCCCGCCGCTTCGTACAAGGCGCGCAGTGCAAAGGAGGCGCGCTCCTTGGGCTGCAGGTTTGCAATGCTGAATTCCATTGTCGGTTCCCCCATTTCTTACTTGAGTTTATTTTACTTTATCTCGGTAAGTTGTAAAGTAGGAAAGTGACGGTGTTTTCAACTCAATGATACGATTTTTCTGTGCGTTTGTACAGGGAAAAGAAGAGAAGGAGCCGTTGCATGGCGCAACAGCTCCTTTTCAGCACGCATATTTACCCAAGCAGGTCCAGCACACTGGCCTCGGGCGGGCACCCACGGCCTGACGCACCAGCTTGCCTGCTCAAACACCAGCAGGTGGGGATGCTCATCACGCCGAACTCCCCGGCCAGCTCCGGCTGCTCGTCACGTTCACCTTGCCCACCTTCACATCGCCGCGCTCCTCGGCCACTTCGTCCACAATGGGGCTGAGCATCCGGCAGGGGCCGCACCAGCTGGCCCAGAAGTCCAGCAGGACGGGCTTTTCGCTCTGCAGCACTTCCTGCGCAAAGTTTTCTTTCGTGATGGTAATGACTGCCATATTTTTACCTCCTGAAGGGTGTTTGTAATTTCACTGACAGCATCAGTATACCCCGTCGGAGTGTGTTTTTCCGTGACCGGGTCACACAGGGGCGCAAAAAAGCCCGAAGCAGGAAGAAAGAATACTGCTCCGGGCAGGGAAACGCTTATTTCAGTGTTCTGTCAGCAGGGTATCAGACACCGGCCACGCAGTTCTTGCCGGCGATGTAGCCGTAGTAGACGCACAGGCTGTGGCTGATGCCGCGCATGCAGATGGGGTATTCCACTGCGTAGCGGCTGCCCTGCACATTGCCGCAGACATACAGGCCCTTGATGATGTCGCGCTTGGGGCTGGCGGGGTCCTCCTCGGTGAAGGTGTGGCAGTTCTCGTCGCTCTCCAGGCCGCCCACGCACACCAGCATGGAAGTGGTGCCCCACTGGCATGCATAGTACGGGGGATTCTCCAGCGCGAACATCCGGCTTGCGGGCTTGCCGAAGTCATCGTCGGAACCGGCCTTGGCCAGCTCGTTGTAGCGCTCGACGGAAGCCAGTGCATTATCCAGTGCATCGCCCTCAAAGCCGCACTGGGTCAGCAGGTCTTCCAGTGTATCGGCCTTGACTGGTAAGCCTCGGCCTTTGCGCTGATCTTGGTGTACTGACGGTCGGTGTAGTTGGGGTTGGACTCATCCTCATCCTCGGGGATGATGTAGCACAGGCCGCCGTGGTTTGCGGGCATGTAGGGCACCTCTTCGCCCCACTTGGAGTCGTACAGCTGGAAGGAGGTGCACTCGGGCTGCAGCTCGATCTGGTTTTCCAGCTGCTGGCCGGGGATGCACTCGTTCATGAAACGGTCGCCGCGCTTGTTGATCTGCAGGAAGGGGGTCACGCCCATGCCGCTGCCCATGTGGTGGGTCATCGGTGCGTGGAAATCCTGCACCTTTGCGCCGATCCATGCGCATGCGCAGGCCGTCGCCGGTCTCCACGGTCTTGCCCTCCACGTCAACGCCCAGCATACCCATGGCACCCATGTTGGCGATCTTCTTCTCCACGATCTCGGGAGCAAAATGCTTCATGATCTTCTCGTCGCCGGAGTTGTCGCCGGTAGCCAGGATCACGCCCTTGGAAGCGTTGAGCTGGATGTACTTGTTGTCATTCTGTGCGTCGCGGATGATCACGCCGGTCACGCGGCCGTCGCTGTCCTTCAGCAGCTTGGTGCCGAAGCAGCCGAAGAAGGTCTGTGCACCGTTCTCAACGGCCTTGTTCAGGTTGGCTTCCACTATAAAGCCCTGCTGATCCTTGCGGGAAGAGCGGAACTCCATGCTGGAAGAAGGTGGGGAACTCTTCGTTGCGGTAATCGTAGTGCTCGGGCTGAGGCCATGCCAGCGGCACCAGAATACCCTTGTCGAACTGCTCCTGGGTCACGGCCTCACGGGTGGAGTCGCAGATGGTCAGCTCGGGGTAAGCCTCGATGAACCAGTCCATGACCTCGTGTGCATGGGAAGCCCACTTTTTCAGGATGGAGCGCTTGTTGCGGTAGGTGCACTCGCGCATCAGGCGGTCGACCACAACATCCTCGTCCACGATGTTCTCACGGCCCCAGCGCTTGTTCAGGCTGCCGTTCAGCAGGGCATACTCGCCGCTGCGGCAGTTGAAGGAAGAGCTCTTTTCCACGATGGCAACTTTTGCGCCCTCCTCGGCAGCCGCACGGGCAGCGCAGACGCGGACAGATCGGCGCCGATGATGACCACATCAAAGTCCTGGGTCTCACTGGCCTGCACGTCCGGCTCTTCGCCCAGCCAGTCATCGCCGGTATCCCCGGCGGTATCTGCAGCAGCTCTTCGGAAGCAACGCCCATAGCCTGCTCGATGCAGCTGGCAGCCGCCTTCTTGACGGCATTGGTGGTGACGGTAGCACCGGAGATGTTGTCGATCTCGGTGCCTGTGCGGCCATGATGGCCTCCTGCAGGGTGGGAGCAGCCACGCCGCCGATGCTCTCGGTCTCGTTGGAAGCGTCGATGACCACCTCGGTGATGGCGGTCTCGCTGAAGGTCATGGTCACCTTCACCTCACCGATGCCGGTGGCCGTGCCGGTGTAGGTACCGGCGGTGTAGATGGCATCACCGGTAGCGGCGGTGCTGGAAGAAGCTGCGGAGTTGCAGGCAGCCAGTGCACCGGCGGTGACACCGCTCATGGCGGCAGCGGCGGCGACCTTCAAAAAGCCTTTGCGGGAGATCTTTTCCATTTGGATTTCCTCTTTCTTCTCATCAATTTCTCTTCGTCTCTGCGGGAGTTTTTTCCCGCGCCGCACTTAGTATAAAATATAACGAAAGTAAAAGGGAAACAAAAAAATTTTGTCATCCTAATAAAAAGTGTTTATAACTGTCTCCCACCATGCTATACTGAGAGCAGACGGATCTTCCCCTGCACAGAAAGGAGCTTTTTTTCGGATGAACGACCACCAGCTGCTGTGTTTTCTCACCGTGAGCCGGACCCTGAATTTTACCACAGCCGCCCGGGAGCTGTACTGCACCCAGCCCGCCCTCAGCTACCAGATCCGCAGTCTGGAAAAGGAGCTGGATCTGGCCCTGTTTGAGCGCAGCACCACCCGCGTGGCACTGACCGAAGCAGGCCGGGCCTTTGTGCCGCAGGCGGAGGGGATCTATCGCAGCATCCTGACGCCCGCACCGCACTGAAGGGCTTTGCCCGGCGGCGCACACTGACCCTGCGCCTGCCTCCGGTGCTGCTGCAGCGGGACCCCATTTATCCCATCCTGATGGCACGGCTGCATGCCGCGCTGCCGGGGTATGAGTTTGCGGTGGACACTCGGCCCGTGTCACCGCAACCCCCACGAATGCTCTGCAGCGAGGCAGACGCAGCCTCTATCTGCCCTTTGCGCTGCAGCCGGAGATCGAGCGCACCCCCATCCTGCACAACACCTTTTACCTGATCGTATCGCCGGAGCACCCGCTCACAGGCGCAGCACTCTGGCGCTGGCCGATCTTGCCGGGCAGCAGCTGTTTTATGAGCCGCTGTATCAGGAAATGGTGGATCTTGCCGTTGTTCAGCCCGGCCTGCCGTTTTCCGCACCAAGCTGGCACATGGTGGAAAACTACGAGTGTGTTTACAACGATCTGCTTGCCGGGCGCGGCATGTTTTTGTGCCCGATGAAATACCCGGCCTTTCCGGCTGCATGGTATCCGCCGCTGCAGCTGCCGTTGCCGGACACCTGTCTGCTGACCCTGCGGGACGACCCGCGTCCCGAGATCCAACGGCTGCGGGAGGTATTCACCGCTGTATACGCCAGCCGCGCAAAGCTGCTGGGAGAGGCGTAAAAAGCAGCGCCGGAACGCAAAATCGTTCCGGCGCTGCTTGTTTCAGAAGAGATCAGGCTTCTTCCGGCACATCATCAAAACCGATGAACCAGAGGATCGCAAAGGTGGCCACAAAGGCGATCGCGGCAGAGATCAGTGCGTTGATCACGTTCATGGGATTTTCACCGACATACAGGCCGATGGCTGCCAGACCGGCACCACCGCCGCCAAAACGGCGCACACCGGTCAAACCGGCATACAGGCCACCCAGACCACCGCCGATGGTGGTGGCGATGAGAGGCTTACGCAGACGGACGTTGACGCCGAACAGAGCAGGCTCCGTCACGCCCAGCAGAGCGGTCACACCGCCGGAAACGGCCAGCTGACGGAAGTTCTTGTTTTTGGTCTTGATGGCAACGCAGAGGGCTGCGGCACCCTGTGCAATGTTGGAAGGCAGATTACCGGGCCGATGACCGTCTCATAGCCCAGCATGGACAGAGAGTTGACATAAGCGGGCAGCAGGCTGTAGTGCATACCGGTCATGACCAAGAACGGCATAAAGGCACCGATGACGGTGGGCAGTGCCCAGGGGCAGACCTTTTCAATGGCCAGCAGGACGTTGACCAGACCATCGCCGATGATGCTGCCCAGAGGGCCAAGCACGCACAGGGAGATGGGAGCCATGATGAGGATGGTGAGCACCGGCCGCAGGATGAACTTGACCACAGAGGGCACGACCTTATTGACAAATCGTTCCACGTATGGCAGTACCAGCGTGATAAGGAAGATGGGGATGACTGAGGAAGAATAGGTTACCATCTTCACCGGCAGACCCAGCACATGGACCACATCGGCATCGGCTTTCAGGGCGATGAAGTTCGGGTGCAGCAGGATGGCCCCCAGCAGCATGGCCATCTGCGGGTTGCAGCCGAACTTTTTGGCCGCGGAGTTGGCCAGGAAGATCGGCAGGAAGTAATAGGAAGAGTCTGCGATGAAGTTGAGGAAATAGTACAGATTTCCGCTCTTGTCGATCCAGCCGAAGAGGGTCAGCACAGACAGCAGAGCCTTGATCATACCGGCACCGGCGATCAACGGCATCAGCGGGGTGAACACACCGGCCAGCGTGTCCAGAATGATGCTGACCCTGCTCTTCTTTTCCTCGGCCGGGGCGGCAGGCTGTTTGACTTCCTTACCGCCGAAGTCGCCCAGTTTCATCAGTTCATCGTACACGGCAGCTACTTCGTTGCCGATGATGACCTGATACTGGCCGCCTTTGTTCACGACACCCACCACGCCGGGTACGGCTTTGACCTTGGCCTCGTCCACGCCGTCCATTGACTTGAGGTTGAACCGCAGGCGGGTGACACAGTGGGTCAGAAATGTAACATTTTCTGCGCCGCCGACCTGTTCCAGCACCTGCTGGGCAGTTTTCTTTGCATCCATTTGTTTTGCCTCCTTCAATATCCTAAAAAATGCATTGCTTACAGGGCGGTGTCTGCGCCGTTGCTTGCAATGACTTTTTTGTACCATGCAAACGACTTTTTCTTTTTGCGGGCCAACGTGCCGCTGCCGTCATCCTTCTTGTCTACGTAAATGAAGCCGTACCGTTTGCGCATCTCGCCGGTGCCCACCGAAATAATGTCGATGGGACCCCAGCAGGTGTAGCCGATCACCGGAACGTCATCCAGCTCAATGGCCTGCCGCAGCGCATCAATGTGACTGCCCAGAAAACGGATGCGGTAATCGTCCTGAATGCTGCCATCCGGCTCTACGGTGTCGATGGCACCCAGACCATTTTCCACAACGAACAGCGGCAGTTCATACCGGTCATACAGCTCATTCAGTGCGATGCGCAGGCCGTCCGGATCGATGGGCCAATCCCAGTCGGTACGCTGGAGATACGGATTGCTGCGTTCTACACAGCAATCCGTATCTTCCGTTGCACGGGCAACTGAAGAAAAATAATAGCTGAATGCGATGTAATCCACAGTTCCTGCGGCCAGCAGCTCGGCATCGCCCGGCTGCATCTCTACCGAAGTGCCCATGCGCCGCAGCTGTGCCGTGCACAGGCTGGTGTAGTGTCCGCGGCACATCACATCGGTGTAATAATAGTTCGGCATCATCTGGAATCTCTGTGCCAGCACATCCTTGGGTGCGCAGGTGCGCGGGTAGGTGGTGGGATACTGGATCATGCAGCCGATTTTATTTTCCGGGTCGACCGCATGCCCGATCTGCACGGCCTTTGCACTGGCAAGGAACATGTTGTGGCTGACCAGCGCTTTGACAGCGTTGTGCTCCTCGCCTTCGGCAAAGAGCACGCCTGCCTGATGGTATGGCTCGCTCTGGTTCATGGTCTCGTTGATCTCATTGAAGGTCATCCAGTACCGGACCTTTCCCTTGTAACGCCGGAACACCGTTTCACAGTACCGGGCAAAGAAATCGATCAGGGCTCGGTTACGCCAGGAACCATAGTGCTGCACCAGATACAGCGGCGTTTCGTAATGCGAAAGCGTGACCACCGGTTCGATCCCGTAGCGGTGCAGCTCGTCGAACACACGGTCATAGAAAGCAAGCCCGGCCTCGTTCGGCTGCAATTCATCGCCCTGCGGAAAGATGCGCGGCCAGTTGATGGACATTCGGAAGCACTTGAAGCCCATCTCGGCAAACAACGCGATGTCCTCTTTGTAATGGTGGTAAAAATCCACGGCTTCATGGCTAGGGTAGTAGTTGCCCTCCATGACCTGTGTATGAATCTCGCGCGGGACGCCGTGGCGTGCACCTTTTTCCACGTCGCAATGCTCAGCCCTTGCCATCCGTCTGGTAGGCACCTTCGTACTGGTTGGCGGCGGTCGCACCGCCCCACAGGAACTTTTTTTTGGCATCTCCATAGCTTGAAAACCTCCTTGCAGGTATAGAATACTTGCAGGGAGGTTTTTGTGCAATATTTTTTTAAACTTATTGGTACAGTGTTAATTTTTCTGTTTCTTTTTGCACGATCAAAAACGGAACAGTGTTTCATTCCGCATTTTCTTTGTGCAGATTCAACAAAATAGGATTGGTGGAGGTGCGGTGCTGTTCCAGCTCTCGGGCGCGTTCCAGCTTGTAGGTATAATTCTTCTGGTAGTTCTGCCGGAAGTACTCGGAATACAAGATGTCCAGTAGAAGGGTCATGGACAGATGGGAAGCATAGTCCCCAAGATTCTGATAGATGCTTTCTTTGGTGGAAAGGGTCAGCTTGCAATCCGCATAACAGGTCAGGCTGTTTTCGCCAAAGCTGGTCAGCGCAAGGATGGGTGTTCCGGAGCGTTTGCACTGCCGGGCAATCTCCAGCATCTGCGCCGTTTCGCCGGAATAGGAAATGATCATGCAAGGTCCCTCTCGGACAGACAGCAGGCCTGATACCGCTGGTAGTTCAGATTGTTGAAAATGACCACCCGCTTGCCGATCTTGAGCATCTTTTCTCGGAAGGATTCGGCCTGATTGATGGCCGTCCCGGCGGAAAAAATGTGGATTTCCTCGTGATATTTGAGCAGGAGCACCGCTTTGTGCAGGTCTTCGTACCGGAGAAGCTGCATAGTGTCCTTGACGGCTTCTTCGTACAGCTCGCCGATGTTCTGCGCCACCCGCATGGGGCTGTCGTTTTCAGCAAAGGGAAAATTGAAATCCACCTTGCCCTGTTGCTGGTCGAGATATTCCAGTTCACGCACAAAATTTTGCTTGAAGTCATCAAAGCCGGTAAAACCCAGCTTTTTGCAAAGGCGCAGGACGGTCGGCGGAGAGGTGTAGGTCACTTCTGCCAGACTGCGGGTGGAATATTTGGCAATTTCCATCCCATGCGCCAAAATATAGGCGGCCAGCGTTTTTTCCCCTTCCGAAAGTTTTTCCTGAAACGCAAGTTTGTCCACGATCAGCATTGCGATTCTCCCTTCCGCTTTTTCTGTAAGCATATCATATCCTGCAGTATTTGGCAAAAAAAATTTGCGGCATGCAAACGCCGCCGCGTCAGCAAATGACGCGGCGGCGCAGATACAGTGGGAGAAGCGCTTATTTGCCCAGCATTTCGTGGGCAGTCTTGCAAATGGTGGCAGCATCCAGACCGTAGAACTTCAGCAGATCCCATGCCGGGCCGGAGCAGCCAAACACGTCCTGCACGCCCACACGGCGCACAGGGTGGGCAGCTTTTCGCTCAGCACGGCGCAGACGGCCTCGCCCAGACCGCCGATGACATTGTGCTCCTCGGCGGTGATGACCTTGCCGCACTCCTTTGCAGCCTTGAGGACGATCTCCTCGTCCAGAGGCTTGATGGTGTGGATGTTGATGACCCGGGCATGGATGCCCTCAGCGGCCAGCTGCTCCGCAGCCATGCGGGCTTCGTTGACCATCAGGCCGGTGGCGATGATGGCAATGTCGCTGCCTCAGTGATCTGCTCACCCTTGCCGATCTCGAAGTGATAGTTCTCGGCATCGTGGAACACAGGCACAGCCAAACGGCCAAAGCGCAGATAGACGGGGCCTTCCATTGCGTAGGCAGCACGCACAGCGGCGCGGGCCTCCACATCGTCGGCGGGGCAGATAACGGTCATGCCGGGGATGCTGCGCATGAGGCAAAGTCCTCGCAGCACTGATGGGAAGCGCCGTCCTCGCCCACCGAGATGCCGCCGTGGGTGGCACCGATTTTCACGTTCAGGTGGGGATAGCCAATAGAGTTGCGCACCTGCTCAAAGGCACGGCCGGCGGCGAACATGGCAAAGCTGGAAACAAAGGGCACGTAGCCCATGGTGGACAGGCCCGCAGCCACGCCCATCATGTTGCCCTCGGCAATGCCGCAGTCAAAATGACGGTCCGGGTAAGCCTTGCGGAACATACCGGTCTTGGTGGCAGCAGCAAGGTCTGCGTCCAGCACCACCAGATCTTCGTGGCCTTCGGCGGCCAGCTCCTTCAGGGTGTTGCCGTAGCTTTCACGGGTAGCGATCTTCTTCACATCTGCCATCTTAGTTTTCCTCCTGCTCCAGCGCGGCGTATGCGGCGTTCAGTTCCTCAATTGCGATCTTGTACTCGTCATCGTTGGGGCCCTTGCCGTGCCAGTCCACAGAGTTGGTCATATAGGAAACGCCCTTGCCTTTGTGGTGTCCATGATGATGCAGGTGGGCTTTGCAGTCTCTGCATGGAATGCCTGCATGGCGGCTTCGATCTGGTCGTAGTCGTGGCCGTCGATGGTGACAACATTGAAGTTGAAGGCCTTCAGCTTCTCTTCCAGCGGGGCGCTGTTCATCACGGTCTCGGTGGTGCCGTCGATCTGCAGGTGGTTGCGGTCCAGCACAACGCACAGGTTGGAAAGGCCGTAGTGTGCGGCAAACATGAAGGCTTCCCAGCACTCGCCCTCTTCCACCTCGCCGTCGCCCACGATGGTGTAGACGTTGATGGGCTTGCCGGCGTGCTTGGCACCCAGTGCCATGCCGCAGGCGGCAGAGATGCCCTGACCCAGACTGCCGGTGGACATATCCACGCCCGGGGTCTCGTTCATGTTGGGGTGGCCCTGCAGATAGCTGCCGATCTTACGCAGGGTCTTAAGGTCTTCCACCGGGAAATAGCCGCGCTCTGCCAGCGCTGCATACAGTGCCGGTGCTGCATGGCCCTTGGACAGCACCAGACGGTCGCGGTCGGCCATCTTGGGGTCCTTCGGGTCAATGTTCATTTCCACGAAATAGAGGTAGCTCAGCAGCTCGGCGATATCCAGACTGCGCCCGGATGACCGCACTTTGCGCTGTGCGTGCCCTCGATCACGCCCATGCGGATGTGGCAGGCGTGCTTGGCCAGAGTAAGTTTTTCTGCATTTGTCATGATGGTCCTCCCGTATGAACCTCAGATTTGCACATGTTCAAAAAAGCCTTTCGTCAGCGCCGGTGCAGTCCTGCTGCCCGCAGCGCGCTCTTTTTCAAGTTTATATTAGCTATTCTATGCAAAAAGGTCAAGCTTCTTCATGCAAAATGTACACACGCGGGGAAATATTCATGGAAATTTCCCGCTTTTTGGTCAAATTGCAGGAACATACAGCCCCTTGACCGTCCTTTTTTCTTTCCACTGTCTTGATTGACATTAAACGATCAGGTGCTGTACAATATTTTAAATGCCGTTTTACGCTGCCTTTTATTTTCACTGGAGGATATCATGGAACGAAATTATAGCATCGACTTCCTTAAAATTCTTTTTGCCCTCTCAATTGCGTGCGGACACTTCAAAGGTTCTGTCCTTTCAAGCGACTTGATCGTTGAGCTGTTTTTTATTCTCTCCGGCTTTTTTCTCGTCAATAGTTTTTACAGCGGTAAATATCACGGCGATGCACTTTCTTACACCGCCAGCCGCTTAAAGCGGATCTACCCTTATTATCTGCTGGCCTTTCTCATCCTTTTTATTTCTTTCAAGTCTGCCGATCTGCTTCATCCCATCCGTTTCCTCTCTGATTTTGCTAATACAGTTCCAGAAGTCCTGCTTGTACAGAGCATCGGCGTGTTTTCTGGCGGCATCAATTATCCGCTTTGGCAGTTGTCCACTCTGATCGTTGCCTCTCACATCCTGTTTGCACTTATAACAAAGGATGATCAAATCACCCTGAATGTGATCTGTCCGCTCACCGCGATTTGCTCTTTCACTTACTTTTCCAATGCATTTGCACCCACACTGTGGAGTATTGGGGTGGGGTAGGCAACTTCCTTTCCGGCCCTCTTATTCGCGCTTTCGGTGCGCTCTGCTTGGCATGATGGTTCATCGTCCTCTTCTTGCACTTTCTGAATTTATCCGAACAAAGCTTTCTGACTGTGCTGCTTTTCTGCTTTCTGCGCTGCTCATTGTGCTGTTCTGGCTTGCCCGCGACAGCTATGCCGCGCACCTGCTGTTTATCGTTTTTCTTGCTTTTTGTCTTTCCGGAAAGGCATCCCTGCTTTGTTCAACCACAAATTTTTCGCCTGTGGCGAAACTTTCTCTTGCCATCTATCTGAATCAAGCCGCGGTGATCTTCCCCACCTATCATAACATGCCGTTTCTTGCACGTTTTTCAGACACTGTACAAACGCTGCTCTTTATCCCGGCCATGTTGTTATTTGCTGTCCTGTTTCTTTTTATAGCCAATCACCTTTTCGCATGGATTCGGGCACAGATGGACAAAACCAGCATTGTATCTTGACGTGCACCAGCCAAGTCTGCTATAATTTTCACAGATTCCGGTACGAAGCCGGGTGTGCGGACAGAAGCCCGTGTTCTCCATCCTTTATCCACCGCTGCGCTTACGCAGCGGTGCAGCGCAAAGCCCACAGGGGGCCTTTGCGTTCTGCCATCTTATTTTTGCTGCTATAGACACCACGAAGGGTCTGCCATCGGCTTGTAAGCCGGGCAGACCCCTTTTTTGTCTGGCCAAAGGAGGAAGCTTTTTATGAAAACGAACCCTCATTCCACCACCCGCAGCCTCGTGCTGGCTGCACTGTTCCTTGCACTGGCCTTTGTGCTGCCCATGATTACCGGCCATGTGCCGCAGGTGGGCAACATGCTGTGCCCGATGCACTTTCCCATTCTGCTGTGCGGCTTTGTGCTGGGTGGCCCATGGGGCCTTGCCGTGGGCTTCATTGCTCCGCTGGTGCGGTCGGTGCTGTTCGGCATGCCGCCCATGTTCCCCATCGCCATTGCCATGGCCTTTGAGCTGGCCGCCTACGGCCTTGTGTCCGGCGTGCTCTGGCACAAGGTGAAGCACACCGTGCCCATGATGTACGCTTCTCTTGTCACCGCCATGGTGGCAGGCCGTTTGGTCTGGGGTGCAGTACGCTTTGTGCTGGCCGGCCTGACCGGTTCCAGCTTCCCGTTCAGCGCGTTTTTGTCCGGTGCACTGCTCACCGCTGTGCCGGGCATCGTGGCTCAGCTGGTGCTCATCCCGCTGATTCTGATTGCTCTGCAGAAGGCAAAGTTTATGGATTGACTTACTATTTAGGCTGCCCTCCGCTTTGCTCTGCAACGGCGACGACCGCTGCCTGCGGCAGAAACAAGGAGGAGCGTTGGGGCTGCGGCCTGCTGGGTGCGAGTGCCGCCTAAGGCACGAAGCAGACACAGGAGCCGCAACCCGAATATCTTCAGCCTTGTGGGCAGCAGCTGAATCCAGAAGTTGAAGGAACGGGGCTGTTTTCTGTTTCAAACTTGATGGTCTTAGGCTCCTCGCGTCGATAATTCGCATCTTGATTTCGCCCACCATAGGTGCGGTAATAGAGATGCTGTCGCTATCAAACTTGAGGTCCTTCAGCTTTTCCATTTCCTTTCTCTTGTCCTCAGGAATCTGGTCTTTCACCTGCTCGAAGCGGTCTTTGAGCATCTGTAGGTTGTTCAGATCGCTCAATGTACGATAAACAGATTCCTGCTTGTGAGGAATCTGCTTGATGCTGCTTTCAAATGTCGTTGTGCTCATGTTGTAGGAGTTGTAGGAAATATTACTTCTTCCAGTTGGCTGGGTCTTTGCGCCAGTCGTGGAGCAGTTCTACGTCTTCCTGTGCGATGTATCCAGTCTCCAAAGCCTCGGCTACAACGTGCTCATAGTCGGTAAGAGTTACCAGCTTGACACCAGCATCGGCAAATGCTTTCTCGGCAACAGGGAAACCGTAAGTGTAGCTTGCCACCATGCCGATAACCTCGTTTCCATTCTTTCGGAGAGCCTCTACGGCTTTGAGTGAGCTTCCGCCGGTAGAGATCAAGTCTTCTACAACCACTACTTTAGCGTCAGACTTCAGTTCGCCCTCGATGAGGTTCTGCATACCATGGTCCTTGGGTTTAGAACGAACGTAAACGAAAGGCAAGTTCAGTTCGTCGGCCACCAATGCGCCTTGTGCGATGGCACCAGTTGCCACACCTGCTACGGCGTCAGCCTCTGGGAACTGTTCGAGGATGGTGTGTACGAGTTCGAGCTTCACGTAGTTGCGCAGCTCTGGGAACGACAATGTCTTGCGGTTGTCACAATAGAAAGGAGACTTCCAGCCAGAAGCCCATGTGAAAGGATCGTTAGGCTGCAGTTTGATAGCCTTGACATTTAATAACTTTGATGCGAAATCTTTTTTCAGTTTGTCCATAATCATTAAAGGATTAAAGTTTTGTTTGCAAAGGTACGTTAAAACGCAGACAAAACCAAATTTATTATTTATTTTTTGAACTTATTGTCCTTTGGCGTATCCTATGGTGAGGATGCTGAACTTCATCGAGTCTGTTGCCTTCATGAGTTCCCGGCAGCATGAAATGATGGTGGCTCCTGTTGTGCACACGTCGTCTACGATGAGCAGATGTTTGTGTTCGAGGCTTTTGGCCTTGCTTCCTCCTGGTGCGTAGTCGGGTGACAGGGCAAAGACATCCTGCACATTGATGTTGCGTTCCCATCGGTTCTTGTGTGTCTGGCTTTCGACGAAAGTCTTTCTTCTGACGAGCTTGTTGAGTATGGGAATCTTTGTGGCTTCGTGCAGTCCTCGCGCTATGGCCTCGCTCTGGTTGTAGCCCCGCTCTCTTTTTCGTTTGGGCGCCAGAGGGATAGGCACGATGCGTCTATGCCATCGAAGAACTGTATGCGGAGGCTTCGTTGGCCAGTAGGTGTCCCATGCCTACGCCTACTTCCTCATGCTGGTTGTATTTGAGCTGGTAGAGCAGGTTGCTGGCAGGAGCGTGCCCGTGATAATGAAACAGGGCGCAGCATTTCTCTACGGGAATACTGTGCCAGAAGAGTTTTGCCATGTCGTTGTCTTCTGGCTGTTGCCAGGTGTTGGTGCGTGGCAGATGCAGATTGCACGCTATGCAGATGATTTCCTCCTCGCCCAGCAGTCGTTGGCCGCAGATAAGGCAATGGCGTGGACAGAGCAGGTCGAGAATCTGGCTAATAGCTGAGTCGCATAGGCCGGTTGTATTTTAGAATTGTTCCTCTTCGAAGTCTTCGTCTTCAGCTTCCATTCCCATCTTGTCGATGCATTTGTGTATGAGGTCTATGCTGAAGCCTCTTCCCATGGCAAATCGTATGAGCTTCATCGAACGCTCATAGTCGTTTTTCGCTTGATGGTTTTGTATTTGCTCTTCATTAGGGGCAGCAGGGTTTCCATGTAGAGTCCGTCTTCTATCTCCTCGAAGATGGGGTCGGATATTTCCTTAGGTATGTGTTTCATCCAGAGAGCCTGTTCCACCTTGCGCCGTCCCCACTTGTTGTATTTTATCTTGTCGTTGATAAAGAAGCGGGCGAATCGTTCGTCGTCGACAAACTTCTTCTGTGTCAGGAACTCCATGTTTCGTGCAATGGCTTCCTCGCTCAGTTCCCACTTCTTCATCTTGTCGAGCATTTCCTGCGAGCAATGTTCGGCTTGGGTGCAGAGAGTGGTGAGCTTCAGCAGGGCTTGTTGCTCGGTCATGGGTTTCTTGGGTCGCTTGGGCTTGTTGTAGTTGCTGTATTCCATACTCATTCTTCTGTTTTCATATGAAAAGTTGAGGCTTTTCTGTCTCCTCGGTTATTTCTTCATCGCTCGCATCATTCTCTTCTTGCCATAGAAATCTTGTTGGGTCTCTATGTTCTCGAATCCGAATCCTTCGAGCATTTCCCTTGTTTCCTTCTCGTAGATGGGATTGATTTCGAAGTAGAGCCTTCCTCCGTAGACAAGCTCCAGGGCGGCAATCTCTGCGATGGCCCGATAGAATCTCAGCGGGTCTTCATCGGGAACAAAGAGGGCGAGGCCGGGTTCGTAGTTCAATACATTCTTCGCCATGTCTGCTTTCTCTTTCTCGCAGATATAGGGTGGGTTGCTCACGATGATGTCGAGGCTGGGCTTGTTCTTTGTGCCTTCTTTTGTCATCTTGAGCAAGTCGAACACATCAGCATGCTTTATTTTTGTGTTGGAATTCAACTTCTTGGCGTTTTCTGTAGCTGTGGCAATGGCTTTCTCCGATATGTCTATTCCTGTTACCGTCGATTGTGGAATGTCGAGACTTAGTGTGATGGCAATGCAGCCGGAGCCTGTGCAGATGTCTAAGATGTTGGGGTGAGGAACAGCTGGCTTTTCTGTTGCAGCCTCCTTCTCCTTTTGTGTGTCGACTATCCACTTGCAAAGTTCGGCAGTCTCGGGACGTGGGATAAGAACTCCCGCTCTACACGAAACTTCTTCCGCCAAAGTCGGCTTCGCCCAATACATACTGTACAGGCTCAGCTTTTTGCAGTCGAGCCATAATTTCTTCGAGTTTTATGCTCTCGTCTGCAGATAATTCAGTAATTTTGCCACAGATTATGTCGGTCAGCGTCATTCCGTATTTCACTTCCAGTACGGTGCGGACGATAGCTCTTGCTTCATCTGCATCGTAGAGAGGGGTGAGTGATTGCCAAAGTTGCTGATACGTATTCATGTCAGTCTACAATGATTTGATTTATTTTTCGAGAACAAAGATACGACATTTTATCGAAAGCAAGTAAAAAACAACGAAGAAATTGTGATATGGAGCAGAATAATATATCTTTGGGAAACCCTCTTGCGGGCAAACCTTCCCCTTCTCAGCAGGAGATAGACGAACACTTCATGCGCCGCTGTCTGCAACTGGCTAAGAATGGCCGTCAGAATGCGAAGCCCAATCCCATGGTGGGAGCCGTTATCGTAAGTGAGGATGGCAGAATCCTGGGCGAGGGCTATCATGTGCGCTGTGGCGAGGGCCATGCCGAGGTCAATGCCTTTGCATCGGTCAAGCCCGAGGACGAGCATCTGTTGGCAGGAGCTACAATCTATGTGAGCCTTGAGCCTTGTTCGCATTATGGCAAGACGCCTCCCTGCGCCGACCTCATCGTGAGCAAGCGGGTGAAAAGATGTGTCTGTGGGTGTGTCGATCCTTTTGCCAAGGTACAGGGCCGTGGCATTCATAAGATTCGTGAGGCAGGCATCGAGGTGACGGTGGGCGTCTTGGAGTCGGAATGTCTCGAACTGAACAAGCGCTTCATCACCTACAACACGCATCAGCTCCTTACATCATACTGAAGTGGGCGCAGACTGCCAATGGACCCACTTATTCATCACATCGCCCTCTTTAGCTGCTTCTCCGGTGATCAGGTCAACCATTCCTGCAAGGCTTGCAGGGAGAGTCTGCTTTTCATCAGTGAAATTCATCACAAAGTAAAAGCGTGTATTTTCGCTCTCGCGGCATGTGATTTCAAGACCTGTCTCTTCAGCAATGACACCTGATACAGACACTTCATTTGTGGCTTCATCAAGCATTCTTGCAAGTCCGGCTGCCTCAAGCTGTGTGGCAACATAGTATACATGGCCTTTTCCGTAGCTGTTTTTTGTGACAGCAGGCATTCCTGCATAGAAATCGCTTTCATATGTGGCGAGTACTTCTGCCCCTTCCGGGTGCATCAGGTCGCACAGCAGATTGCATTTATATTCTTTTCCATCCGAAAAACTTACAGTGTTTGACTGCTCCGGTGCGAGCGCGTCAATTTCCTCAACCCAGACACCTGCCATCTCGCGGAGCGGTCCCGGATATCCGCCCAGATGCACGTTGTCAGACTGGTCCACAATACCACTCATAAATGTTGTGATGAGAGTACCGCCGTTTTTCACAAACTGCTCAAGCTTTTCCTTCATGCCTTCCTTTACCATGTACAGAACAGGTGCGGCAATTACCTTATATTTTGAAAAATCACCGTCAACCGGAATCATATCGACAGAGATATTTTTGTTGTAAAAATACTCATAATAGTGGTGAATCTGGTCAACATATTTAAGGTCCTGTGTAGGTCCGCTTGTGTACTCAAGTGCCCAGTAATTGTCCCAGTCAAAGATGATTCCCACGTCTGATTTATTACGTGTGCCAAGTGTCCTTGTGCCGAAGCTTTCAAGCTCCCTTCCAAGCTGTGCAGTCTCCTTAAATACCCTTGTGTCGTTTGTTCCGACATGTGCTATTACAGCACCGTGGAATTTCTCGCAGCCACCCTTGCTTCGTCTGAGCTGGAAGAACTGGATAGTGTCTGCACCGTGGGCTATGGTCTGATAGCTCTGTGCACGCATCTGTCCCGGACGCTTCAATGAATTGTAGTGCTGCCAGTTCTGCTGGCTTGGAGTCTGCTCCATGAGCATGAATGGCTCATCCTTAAGACCTCGCATCAGGTCGTGAGTCATCGCAACCATGCTCCATGGTGTGTCGTATGCAGGGTAATTATCCCACGACACGATATCCATCTCCTTAGCCCACTTGAAATAGTCAAGACCCTTGAAGGTACCCATCAGGTTTGTTGTGACAAGTGCATCGGGAATGATAGCTTTTACTGCATCGCGCTCCAGCTTATAGCAGTTCAGCATGCTGTCAGAGTAAAACCGTCTGTAGTCTGTTGATATTCCTGCAAAGCTTGTCATGCCACCCCAGGTCTCCTCGCTGAGCTCGTTAGGTACGACTATCTCATCCCAGTCATAGAAGGTGTGTCCCCAGAACTCTGTGTTCCAGGCAGCATTTACGGCATCAAGAGTTTTGTACTTATCCTTGAGCCATACACGAAACTGCTTCTGACAGTTGTCACAGTAACAGTATCCGCCGTACTCGTTATTGATGTGCCATACAGAAATATTTTTATTGCAGCTATAGCGTTTTGCAAGCTCTGTCGCAAGAGCTTTTGCGTACTTCTGATACACCAGGGAGTTCGGACAGAAATTGTGTCTGGCTCCAAATTTATGATGGCGTCCCTCGTAGTCGGTGCTCATCGTCTCAGGATATTTCTTGACCATCCATGCAGGCAGTGCTGCTGTGGATGTTGCCATGACGATGTCGTAGTTTTCATTTGAGAGCATATCAACTATCTCGTCAAGCTCTGTGAAATTATACTCGTTCTCAGACGGCTGTATTTTAGCCCATGAAAAAACGTTGATTGTGGCACTGTTGATATGGGCATCCTTAAAGTATGCCATGTCCTGCTCCCAGACCTCCTTAGGCCACTGGTTTGGATTGTAATCTCCTCCGAAAAGGATTCTTTTGAATTTTGACTGCATTTTTTACCTCCGTTATGGTATTAACCCCAATATTATGATATTCTTAAACTATAAATGTATTTCCTTATGCACTAATCATATAATAGATTTACGGAAAATAGTATAACATCATAAACCAAATTATATAACATTCTGAAACTAAACCGTTTTTGAAAGGAGAAAGCATGCCTATTTATTTTGGAAGCAATTTCGCAAGAGAACCGTTTCAATTCGACTCTGTCGGTAATGACTGGGAGCAGGAAAGCGTGACGCGCCCGGAGGGGTATCCGCTGTACCATTATTTACAGACAAAGGAGGGTGTGGGTGAGGTGACAGTATACAGCAGAAATCAGGCTGTTTCAGACAATATTTTGTCAAACAGTCATAATATTGAGCTGCAAAAGGGGCAGGGGATTCTTATTGCTCCAAACGTGCCACACTCCTATCACAATAAAAACATCTCATCCGGCAATAGCCTGCCCTGGAAAACAGAGTTTGCCACTTTTACAGGGACAATGGCGGCAGCCTTCAGGGAAATGTTTGATGAAAAGGAATACCGGCTGATTGATGAGAATAAGGGGATGGAGGTGTCGGAAGCGATTAACAGGGCAGTAGAAGACTTTAAGGAACGCTCCAGTGATACGCAAATGCTCTCACTCGACTGTTATGGCATCATGCTTTTGCTCTCAGACCAGTCTAATCACACACACGATAATGATGACCAAAGCTATGTACGTTTTATAAAGCCTGTTATAGATGCTATAGAAGAAAGCTACATGGACGATATCAGTGCCAAGGAGCTTGCTGATGGTGTATTTGTATCGCAGCAATATCTATCGCGTGTTTTTACGGAGTTTATGAACTGCTCGGTGTATGAGTACCTGACCAACTACCGCATCAATAAAGCCAAGGAGTTACTGCTTATAAACAGCAGGCATAAGGTGCAGGATATAGCATCTGATGTGGGGTACTCAGATGCCAGCCATTTTATAGTCATGTTCAAGAAACTTACAGGGATGACACCGGCGCAGTTTCGGAAGCTGCATATATAAGAGGATGCAACTGTTTCTTGTATTAATAGGGTTTGATGTTAAGATATATTTATCAGAAATATGGTGCGAAAATGAATATAGAAGTTTTTCTGACGGAAGTGAGCTATGGGACGATATAGCATCCGGGAAAAATAAGGATGGAGCCGATAAATTGCAGATTAATATGTAAGATAAGCTTCTCTCATGTTACTCTGCGTGATGGTACGGTTTTACAGATCAGTGAAGACCGGCAAAAAAAGAGCATGTAAATATAAATAACAGGCTATATTTTTGAGCTGTTTTGGGGTTTTTAGTGATTTCAGCTACTTTTTCCCTGGTCTTTTCCGGATTTTGGGCTAGGTTGGGGAGCTGTTTTAGTGATTTCAGCGGTTTCAGCTACCTTTTTTGGAGATTTTTCCGGCTGTTTCGCTGGGTTTGGGGAGCTGTTTTGTGGATTTCAGCAGTTTCAGCTACTTTTTTCAAGAATTTTTCCGGCTGTTTCGCTGTGGTTGGGGAGCTGTTTTGTGGATTTCAGCGGTTTCAGCTACGTTTTTCAAGAATTTTTCCAGCTTTTGGGCTGGATTGGGGAACTGTTTTAGAAGTTTTATGGATTACAGCTACCCAAGGCCTGCCTGCTATCAACCTATGGCTATTGTACATTGTGCTAATTTAGTGTGGGGAATATTATGCTAAAGAATAAAAATGATGGTTCATACTGGATTTGCGGAGAGGGCATTGGAACAAAACAAAAAACGGTTTCAGGGGAAACTGATTATACGGTTACATGCAACAGTGGAAACTGGGTAAGATTATAGAAGCAAAAATAAAATATTTTAACCTTTTCTTGCGCTGGGGCAACAAGGCGTTTTCCGGTTCGTTTTGCGTATCGTGATAATTCAAGTAGATTTATATGGTATGAGAGGCATTAACATATGGATTGGGTTTTTCGTAATGGCTTTTATTAAGATGTAATGTGTAAAAACAACAGTGGAACCATTATTTAAGTAAGTGGTTCCACTGTTGTTTTTGTATATATAACATCATCTACAATCCGTATTCCATATGTATCAAGGTCAACCCTGCCGTCTATGACCTCAATGCCATCTGCTCTTAGACAGTTAGCCTGTTCATCGGCTCCGCCGAAGGCAAATGCCCCTGACAGCTCACCCTTTGCATTTACCACTCTGTAGCATGGAATTTCATCAGGATTGGGATTCTTGTGCAAGGCATTGCCGACAGCCCGGCACATTTTTTTATTGCCTGCAAGCTCAGCAACCTGTGCATATGTGGCAACACAGCCCTTTGGAATCTTTTTTACAGCCTCATATATGAGCCGGGTCGGATTATAGGTGACAAGGTCATAGCTGTCTGCAATCATGTTTTTTATAGCATCATCCGGTATGCTGCCATCGAGAATGATGGTATTCCAGTTGTCCTTGTTCTGGTGCCAGCCGGGGATGACCGATGGGAAGGCATCCCTCCAGAAGTCTCGCCAGGCAGGAGATACCTTGACATTTAAGTTGATAAAACCATTGCGCTCATAGGTCCACAGGAAAACCTTTTTGCTGTCCTTTACGCGGATGAGCTGCAGTTTGGGTCGTGGAATGGGGCCTCCTGATATGTATTTGGAAATGATAAGCCGTAGTCTAATGCTTCTTGTCGTGTTTTCATAGATTTTGCCTGCTTTCTTTTTAGGTATACGATTACATTATAACATAAAAAGAACAAATTTATTGACTTAATTCTTCATACAACCTCTCTATCTCCCCATCTTCCTTAGAATTTACAAACACCAGTGTATCATCTGATTTTATCATGAGAATAGGAGAGTATCCGTCGAATACATACAGGCTGCATTTTCCAAGAGTGCGCCCTTCGTACCTGCCGATATCGTAGCTGTCGGTAGAGGCTCCGTTTGTACGCAGGAAACCGTCATACGGCAGCTCGTCCAGAAGCTTAAGCTCTGTGATGTCATTTACATCAATCTCGCTTGTATAGCCACCGGCAGAAATAGTAAGGTTATTGTTTGTCAGAGTGATTTTTTCCTGTATATTAATCAAAGGAAGCATGCAGACAAACACCAGGATGATACAGCCTGCTATTATTGCACAGGTGATTCCTGTGAAAATCCACGCGCCTTTTTTAGCATAATTAAACGTGTAATTGCCGGACTGCATGCGGTTTTCAATGAGAATATGTTTGTCGTCGGGATTATAGTAGTAGCCGGTTTTCCAGTATTCATCATCGTCCACATCTATTGGTGAGGTGTTGGCAGACAGCAGTTCCTTCTTTCTGTTTAAGCCCATATAAATTGGAACAATAAATCCCAAAACGGCTATTAACTGAATGAAAATATACACATAATAGGATGATGCCGGAAGTATTCCGGTGATACCTGTGTATAATGCTACATAAATCCATGCGACAGCGTTTAGTCCGCTTAGGAGAAGCATTGCGATGCTTTTATATTTTTTCATAGTATTGTTGACAATAAGGTTGAGCTTTGAATCCATGCTGTATACGTGGCGCTCGCTTTTGTTTATAAAAGCATGAAATACCAGCGAAAGTGTGGATATTAAAACAGAGCACAAAAACAGCGAAATCATAAGGATATTGTAATGGGTGTCACCAAGCATAAAGTATGGTATATATGCTGCAAGCTCAGTAATTAAAAAGAGTGCGTGCCATTTATAGCTGACTGTCGTGGCACCGGCTTCTGCTGAAACGCGGGTGTCGATATAAACCTTTTTGCGTTGGGCTTCTATTATCCATCCGTTTTGTTTTTTCAGAGCATACATTTTCCGGTGGGAGTTGTTTGGAATATGAATGATTCCAAATATATATGCAAACATCCAGACAATATATACCAGAACAAAAACGGCAATGTTAATAAAAACAATAAAGCATATCGCAATGGAGATAATCACATTGGCAATCTGAAAGTGTTTCATTTTGCGTTTTCCGGTGGTGACGATTTCGGTGACTTCGGCATCTTCTTTGTGAGATGATGGAATATGTACATTGAGATACATGCCATTTTCATATTTATAGGCGTGTGTGTACGCAAATTGCACACATAGTATGATAAAAAGGTTTGTAACTATAAAGATAATAAACATGATAATTTCCATAGTCAGCCTCCTCTGCTAAGCGGTGCATGGTTTCATTTGTGAATACATTTTATCGCACATTGATAAAAATTCCTCGCGGCTCATTCCGGTGAGACAGGCTTCAGCACTTAAAAGCTCAAGCTCTGATTCCAGCTTTTCAGTGAAATCGGTATCATCTGCGATGGATTCGGACACAAAAGCGCCGAGCCGTCTGTCTGTGAGGATAAATCCCTCATTTTTCAAAATCTGATAGGCTTTATTGACCGTCATTGTGTTTACACCGGCATCGCTTGCCAGCTGGCGCACGGTTGGAAGCTTTTCGCCGGTCTTTAGCTCACCTTTGCCTATTCCCTTTACAATCTGGTTTCTAAGCTGTACGTATATCGGGGTGCTGCTTGACATGTCGAGTTCTATTATCATGTGAACCTCCTGTATCTTAATGTTTATATGTCATAGCCTGTTTGAAATGCATCAATATTTATGAGCAGGCTGTAATCTGACAAAACTTGTAAGTGATATAATTGTATTGCTTGTATTAGATATAGTAATACAGACAACTACTTTATGTCAACTGATGTTTTAGCATCAATTATATTGACATTTGGAATATTACAATTATGATTAAAGAGTTATAAGGTATCACAGCGTAAAAGAATACATATGAGGTTAAAAAATGAGCAGATTAATAGAGCAGATAAAACAAAAGGATGCCTGTGCCTTTACACATGGCGGCAAATTTCATGCAGATGATGTGTTCTCATCAGCCCTGCTTTTGTATATAAACCCTGAGATCAGCATAACAAGGGGCAACAGTGTGCCTGATGATTTCACAGGAATAGTTTTTGATATAGGGCGTGGTGAGTTTGACCATCATCAAAAGGACAGCAGAATCAGGGAAAACGGTGTGCCGTATGCGGCATTTGGCCTGTTGTGGGAGGCTGTTGGAGCGGATATTCTAGGTAAGGAGCTTGCGGTGAAATTTGATGAGTCATTTGTCCAGCCTCTCGACAACAATGACAATACAGGTGAGAAAAACGAGCTTGCAACACTTATAGGCAATTTCAATCCGTCATGGGATTATGAGGGTGGCAGCGATGAGGCTTTCTTTCAGGCGGTAAGCGTGGCAGGCATGATACTGGAAAACAAATTTGAGAGATACCGTGCAATGAGAGAGCCGATAAGAGAGTGGAGGAGGTGCTTGCAAAGCACGATCCGGCAAGCAGAATACTGGTGCTTCCTGAGTTTATACCGTGTCAGAAGGCGCTGAGTGAGACGGATATCGCGTTTGTTATTTTTCCGTCAAACAGAGGCGGCTTTTGTATACAGCCACAGAAAAGAGAGTATTCGATGAATTACAAGTGTTCTTTTCCGGCAGAGTGGCTTGGACTTGAAGGTGAGGAGCTGGTAAATGCTACAGGAATTCCCGGTGCGATATTCTGTCATAAGGGAGGCTTTATCATGACTGTTAAGGAGCAGGATGAAGCTGTAAAGGCATGCGAAAAGGCGCTTTCTCTTCATAAAGACAGCTCTGTGATAGTATGGTATGGCAGTAAAGGAGATACTGCAGCGAAGGCATGTGACAGTCAGACAGACGAGCTGCTTATAAATGTTGCAAAAGCACGAGGAATAAAGGGTGTGCATATCTGTCATGTTGATGCAATGCCTGTTCCGCAGCTTGAATTAACAGAGCTTGACAGTGAGACAGCATATGCAGAGGTACTGATGGAGAAGCCACAGTGGAAAGCATATGTAAAGGAGCAGGTGAAGCAGATTGTAAAGTACAGACCGGAGGCAGTGTATGTGGAAGGAAACGCATTTGAGACATATCCGGTTATACGTGCACTCAGAAAGAAGCACATTCCTGTGCTTACGATGATTGAAAATAAAGAGAAAAAAATAATGGTAAGAATACCATGATTTATGTGCATTTTTGAAAAAATTTGGTATAATGTTGTTAAGCGCGGACATCGTGCAGTTTTGCGAATGTGTGTGGTGGTTTTGAATAATACGAGTAATATACAAGTAACAATACGAGGATGCAGAAGGTATGAAGACAATTATAAAATACGAGCTTGTTATAAATGAGGCACTCAGATCTGCACTCAACTATGATACACCGGATGAGCAGATTAATGAGTTTATCAGATTTTTTGGAAAACATATCGGTTCTGACCGCATATATATATTTGAGGATTGTGATGAGAAGCATGTCACCCAAAATACATATGAGTGGTGTGCGGATGGAATAGTGCCGGAGATACATGAATTACAGAATGTCGATATGGACATAATAGGCTGGTGGTATCAGGCCTTTGACAAGGACAGGAATGTAATTATCACAGATATAGAGCAGATAAAGGACGAGCGCAGGGAATCCTATAATCTGTTAAAGGCACAAAATGTAAAAAACCTGGTGGTATGTCCAATCCGCTACAAGGATGAGATAAAGGGCTTTTTCGGTGTGGATAATCCACCGGAAAGTGATACTCTCGGACTGACCACATTCTTAGATATGATAGGAACCTTGCTTATATCATTGCTTAAGCTGCGCAATTCCTTCACAAAGTCGAATAAGGAAGCGATGCTTAGCAGCTATTCATCACTTTCAAGTATCTATATATCCATGGCACTGGTAAATGTGCATACACACAGATACCATATAGTAAAGACTTTGGATGAGGTTGTACACTTCCTGGGGGTAAAACCGCAAAGTGAGGGGGAATATAGGATAGATGAGGATTTCCCGGGGCATATAAACAGTGTGATGAATGAGTTCTGTACTAAGGCACAGCGCAAAGAGGCTCTGGAGTTTGTGGATATCAGTACTGTAGAGGACAGACTTCGTGGAAAAAATACCATAGTGCACGAGTTTATCGGAAAGGTATCAGGCTGGTGCCGTGAAAGGTTTATTCCTGTAGATTATGATGCAGATGGCAGGCTGTGGCATGTGCTTTACTGCGTGGAGAATATTGACGAGGAAAAGCGACGTGAAGACAGTCTTATGTATCTGGCACAGATTGATTTGATGACAGGTATACGCAACCGCGGAAGTGGAGAGAATAAGATAACAGAGTATCTCGTCCGCAAACAGTGCGGTCTGCTTTGTCTTTTGGATTGTGACAAGTTTAAGTCAATAAACGACACCTATGGACATGCAGTGGGCGACAAGGTGATAATAGCAATTGCTGATACTCTGCGCAAATCATGTCGTGATGATGATGTCGTGCTTCGCCTGGGCGGGGATGAGTTTGCGGTATTTATACCGGGGATGCTTGATAAAGAGCGGGCAGAAGCTTTTTTTGACAGGCTTTTTTCAAACATAGAGCATATTGATATAGCAGAGATGAATGGAAAGCATATACTGCTCAGTCTTGGAGCATGCTTTTATGACGGAATGGATCGTATCACGTTTGACCAGCTCTACAGAAGGGCAGACACCGCCATGTATGACAGCAAGAAAAAACAGGGCTACAGTGCGACAATTTATGATGCAAAGCAATGATAGTCCGGCATATTAAATAAAAACAGGAGAATGAAAATGCAGACAGGAAAAGCAATATCCATTCCATCAATCCTCAAGGTGGGAAATGGAACATTAAACAAAATCGGAGAGTATTTAAAGAGTGAGGAGCTGACGAGCGTAGTCATTTTTATGGGAAACGGTCTCATAGATATGTTTGGAGATACTATAATGAAGTCGCTTACTGATGCCGGTATCACAGTGCTAGAGTACAGCGAGCTTGATACGGTTGAGATAGACGATATCATTACCCTTGCTTTTGATATACCAAACAAGGCAAAGGCAGTTGTGTCAGTGGGCGGCGGAAAGGTAATAGATGCAGGAAAATATGCAGCTTTTCTAAGAAATATGCCATTTATCAGTGTGCCGACCTCAAGCTCAAGCGATGGTTTTTCTAGCGCCAGTGCATCACTTTTGGTGCACGGCAAGCGTACGTCGGTTCCTGCAAAGCTTGCGCATGGTATCATAGTTGACACACAGGTCATCCGCACAGCACCGGAGAAGTTTATATATTCAGGCATCGGGGATATGGTGTCAAAGATTACAGCACTCTATGACTGGATTTTTGAGGAAGCACATGGTGCAGGCGTGGTCAATGACTTTGCCGTGATGGTTGCTAAAAAGGCGGTCAACAGCTTTGTGCGTACACCTTATGAGAGCATAAAGGATGAGCTTTTCCTAAAGGAGCTTGTGGATTCGCTTGCCATGAGCGGCATAGCAAACGAGATAGCGGGAAGCAGTGCGCCGACCAGCGGCAGTGAGCATCTTATATCACATGCGCTTGACAAAATTCTTGAGCATCCACAGCTTCATGGCATACAGGTCGGCATAGCAACCTATATCATGAGTGTAGTGCAGAACCACAGGTATGTAAGGGTGTGCACAGTGCTCAAAAGGACAGGCTTTTTCGATTATGCGGCTACTCTTGGCATGAGAAAGCAGGATTTTCTGGATGCGATAGATATGGCGCCATCCATGAAGCCGTTCAGGCACACATATCTGCATGAGAAGGAGTACCGCGACGCGGCAAAGAAGCTTGTGCTGGAGGATGATATACTGAATAAAATACTGGTATAAAAATATGTATGAGAAGACTATAGAGCCGGTTGCGATTATGCACACCGGATTTGGAGAGAAATTTGGCATTCCGAGGCAGAGTGGCCTCGTACCTGAGGCGGCAGGGCAGATAATATTTGAACCCAAATACCAAAATCCCGATGCGCTTCGTGGAATAGAGGAGTTCACACATTTGTGGATTATATGGGGCTTTTCTGAAAACAAGGTGGAGAAATTCACACCGCTCGTCACACCACCCAGGCTTGGAGGCCGGGAAAAGAGAGGTGTTTTTGCCACACGTTCGCCGTTTCGCCCAAACGGCATGGGACTATCCTCTGTAAGGATTGATAAGGTTGAGTACAAAAGCAGCAAGGACACCATAATTCATGTGTCAGGTGTAGATATGCTTGACGGCACACCAATCTATGATATAAAGCCGTATCTGGCATATTCAGACTCACATCCTGAGGCATCAGATGCTTTGCCGCAGAGCACAGATGGGATACGGTGCATGTTATATGGAGGGATGAGGCACTCAAAAGCTGTATGGATGAAGGTACCCGCATTACTGTGGAGCATATTCTGGCACAGGATCCAAGAGCTGCATACAACAAGGCCAGGGATTATATCTATGGCATGAGATACGGTAAATTTGATATACGCTTTGTGGCTGATTCACATGCCGGCACGATAGAGATAGTGGATGTCGTGGAGTGCATAGATGGGTATCACAAGGTGAAATGATTTTGATTTGCATATGGCGCCACAAGAGAGTAAAATGGTAATGCATACAAAAAGGACAAATGCGTCACGAATATATTTGTAAATACATATTAAATACACATAAGGAAGGTACATACAATGAAAACAGTAAAGGACTATATCAGAACTATCCCGGATTTCCCGGAGAAGGGCATCATGTTCCGCGATGTGACAAGTGTTATCCAGGATGCAGATGGATTAAAGCTTGCAATTGATGAGATGATAAAGAGGCTTGACGGACTTGATTTTGATGTGATAGCAGGAGCAGAATCAAGGGGCTTTGTTTTTGGCATGCCGATAGCATATGCGCTTCATAAACCGTTTGTTATGGTGAGAAAAGCAGGCAAGCTGCCATGTGAGACTGTATCAAAGACATATGACCTTGAGTATGGCACAGCAACAATTGAGATGCACAAGGACTCAGTAAAGCCCGGTCAGAAGGTGGTTCTTGTGGATGATCTTATCGCTACAGGAGGCACAATGCAGGCAGCAGCAGAGCTTGTTGAGGAGCTTGGAGGAGAGGTTGTGAAGATGCTTTTCCTTATTGAGCTTGCAGGTCTTAATGGCAGAAAGCTTCTTAGCAAGTATGATGTGGATGCAGTTGTGTCATATGATGGCAAGTAGAGCTGTTATATCTGAATGAATATATTTTATATGTTTGTGCATACTGACATTAATTAAATCAATGATTTGATGAGATTAAGAGTAAGGAGAGTCGGTATGCAGCAAAATTGGGAAAGTGGAGTCTCCGTTTTACGGAGGCTCCTTTTATATTGGAAAGCAGTTCGGTTGTAGGCACAAAGGAGGCGGACGGACCGCTTGGTGGTCTGTTTGATATTGTAGGCAAAGATGACAGGTTTGGGCAGAATACGTGGGAAAAGGCGGAAAGCTCCATGCAGCGCGATGCACTCACAATGGCCCTTGGAAAAGCACATCTGGATGCATCGACATGGACTATGTATTTGCAGGAGATCTGCTCGGACAGTCTATGGCCACAACCTTTGGTGTGGAAAACTTCCGCATTCCGTGGTTTGGAGTGTATGGAGCATGTTCCACATGCGGGGAGTCGCTCTCACTTGCCGCGGCATTTGTGGCAGCAGGGTATGCAAGGCATGCGGTGGCAGTGACATCGAGTCACTTTGGCAGTGCCGAAAAGCAGTTTCGCTTCCCTAACCAGTACGCCAATCAAAGACCGGTGTCAGCGACGTGGACAGTGACAGGAAGTGCAGCATTTATTGTGGGCAGTGGAGCAGGTGGTAATGAGATACAAGCCGGGTGTGACAATGCAGATAGTATATCAAGGAAGGTACAGATTGAGGGAATAACAACAGGAGTTGTGGTGGACTATGGCATAAAGGATGCCATGAACATGGGCGCTGCCATGGCACCTGCGGCCTGTGAGCTGATAGTAAATCACCTGAGTGATTTTGGCAGAGAGGCTTCATATTACGACAGGATAGTGACAGGAGATCTTGGAAGCGTCGGACAGAAGATACTGATTGACCTGTGCAGGCAAAAAGGCGTGGACATAAGCAAAAATCACGAGGACTGTGGCATGAAGATGTTTGATGCAACGAACCAGAACACAGGCTCAGGTGGTTCGGGCTGTGCATGCTCGGCAACTGTTTTGTCAGCATATTACCTGCCAAAGCTAAGAAGTGGTGAATTGAAGCGTATACTATTTGTGCCGACAGGAGCACTTCTTTCGCCTGTCAGCTTCAACGAGGGCGAGTCAGTACCGGGAATTGCACACGGTGTGGTGCTTGAAGCAGTAATGTGAAGTTGTAATTTGAAGTTGTAATTTGAAGCTGATGGCTTCACATATATAATAGGGTGAACGAGCCGTTTTTGAGAGATGGGTTGCACGTTCAAAAATAGAAGAAAGGCGTAAGGATATAATGGATTATGTAAAAGCATTTGTCGTGGGCGGTATCATCTGCGCCATCGTACAGATTTTAATGGAAAAAACAAAGCTCATGCCGGGCAGAATTATGGTAATGCTTGTGTGCACAGGAGCGCTGCTTGGTGCCGTCGGCATATACGGGCCATTTTCAAAGTGGGCAGGTGCCGGTGCAAATGTACCGCTTTTGGGCTTTGGCAATGTACTTTGGAAGGGTGTGAAGGAGGCTGTGGACAGTGAGGGCTTTATAGGCCTGTTTAAGGGCGGCTTTAAAGCCTGTGCGGTCGGAGTATCGGCAGCATTAATCTTTTCGTATATTGCAGCACTCATCACGAAGCCTAAATTAAAGAGCTGATTGATTTTGATGGTGATTTCAGAGTAAATATGTATCGGAAAAGGGAAACTAACACAGAAACCGTTGAGAAGATACTTAGGCTCATCCAGCCAATATTACTATAATATCAGATTAAAATGATTGATAAATCCTGACATTTCTGCTATTCTGAATAATATAGAAAATATTGCAACGGAGGTGGACAGGCATGGCGGTCAGAGAGATAATCTTAACAGCACAGCACAGCACAGCACAGCACAGCACAGC
>ENA-OQER01000213-OQER01000213.1-human-gut-metagenome-genome-assembly--contig:-NODE-213-length-32185-cov-2.612608_pt1 | contig 32185 bp, 44 predicted proteins | sample MGYA00242797_ERZ504639 | MGnify/ENA primary metagenome ERZ504639 (study PRJEB26092, sample SAMD00036306) | human gut metagenome | host: Homo sapiens | study: EMG produced TPA metagenomics assembly of... | reverse complement strand
GAAGGTGATCGCCGACTGCATCGCCGAGATGAAGGTGATCGCGACTGCATCGCCGATTGCATCTGGCACTACGACGAGAAGAAGGACGAGATCAGTGACCGTGTGCTGAAGCTGACCCGGGATTTTCCTCTGTATCAGTAAATATCGCATTGTTTGAAAGAGGAAGCGCCTTCGGGTGCTTCCTCTTTCTTTTTTGTTGGGTTTGTGTTACCATAAACGCAAAGACAAAGGAGAAATGACCATGAAGCGTACAGGCTGTTACATCTATATTACGGTGATGGCAAGGGCAAGACCACCGCTGCCATGGGCCTTGCTTTGCGGGCCATGGGCAGCGGAAAGCGGGTGGTGATCCTGCAGTTCCTCAAAGGCGGCAAAAGCGGCGAGGTGCCGCTGCTGGAACAGCTGGGTGCAAAGGTGTACCGCGGCAAGGCGGGGCAGAAATTCGTGTTCCAGATGAACGAAGCGGAAAAGGAAGCCACCCGCCAGCTGCAGAATGCGAACCTCACAGCTGCCATGGCCGACCCTGCCGACCTGCTGATTTTGGACGAAGCGGGCAGCGCATGGGAACTGGATATGGGTGGATAAAGCCCTGTTGCAAAAGGCTGTGCTGGAACGCCCGGCAGAGCAGGAATGCGTGCTTACTGCCCATGCTGCGCCGCAGTGGATGCTGGATGCCGCCGACTATGCCACGGAGATGAAGTGCCACCGCCACCCTTACCAGAGGGGAATTTCCGCCCGGAAAGGCATTGAATACTGACCACGGCAGCAGGATACCGGGTGCATGAGTGAAAAACGCAAAAACCGGGATGGGGTATTTTTCATCTTGCATTTAGCCCACTGGTGTGATATGATGAAGACAAGAAATCATGCGTGCATTTTCTGAGCAGACCCACCACAGAACAGGGAACCGCTCCGCACCGCTGCCGGGCAGTTCCCGACGGCGTTTTGTTTGAAACTGTGGTTAGCGCTTCCTAACAGATTCTGCGTCAACGGGCCGATGCGCGCAGAAGATCTGGAGGGGAATAAAATGATTGAAACGATCGTAAAAGTAGATGGTATGATGTGCGGCATGTGCGAGAGCCATGTCAACGAAGCCGTGCGCAAGGCCTTCCCGGAGGTAAAAAAGGTGTCGTCCTCGCAGGCAAAAGCCCAGACGGTGATCCACTCGGAACAGCCGCTGGACGAGCAGAAGCTGCGGGATGCCATCAATGCAACCGGCTATGAGGTCAAGGGCGTAAGCAGTGCACCTTACGAGAAAAAAGGCTTTTTCTCGTTTTTGAAAAAGTAAGCAAACCTTAACACACATAAGGGAGGCGTATCTGGATGAGGATTCTGGTTTACGGTGCGGGCGTTTTGGGCTGCGAGCTGGCCCATGTGCTGATGCAGAACAAAAAGAACGTTGTCACGCTGCTTGCGCGCGGAGAGTGGAAGGAAATGATCGACCAGAAGGGTTTGGTCATCCGCCACTGGGTGCAGCGCAAGACCACAACGGAACGGATCAAAACCGTGGACACTCTCGCCCCGGATGATTATTATGATCTCGTCTTTGTGGTCGTGCAGGCGAGCCAGCTGCCGGATGTGCTTCCTGTGCTCAAGGCCAACAAGAGCCAGTATTTTGTGTTTGTGGGCAACAACCCGCAGGCAAAGCAGGTGCTGGAATTCATGCAGCGCCCGGCGGATAAGATCGCATTCGGCTTTCAGGGCACGGCAGGCCGCCGTGAACACGACCATGTGGTCAGTGTGTACGCCAGTGCTGGCATGACGGTGGGCGGTGCCACAACTCCGCTTTCTGGCACCTTCCGAACCCGGCTCAAGACCGCCTTTGACGGTGCAAAATACAAGCTGACCTTCTATGGCGATATGGATGAATGGCTCAAGTGCCACATTGCATTCGTTCTGCCGGCGTGCTATGTGTGCTATGCCTGCAACGGCGATCTGCACCGGGCCACCAAGCAGCAGCGCGGCGCCATTCTGGATGCCGCCTATGAAGCCTGCCTGATGCTCAAGGATGCGGGCATCCCGGTGAACGATGCTAACAACACCGATAATTTCCAGCCCGGCACATCGGCCCGCCGTAAGATGGAAGCGATGGTGTTTACCATGACAAAAACGCCGCTGGGCAGATTGTGCGTTTCGGATCACGCCATGCACGCAGTGTCCGAAATGAAGTATCTGGACGAAGCGTTCGATGCTCTGCGCAGGCAGACCGGCACGGCAATGCCATGTGGGAAAAGCTGCGCAATGAAATGCCCTCGTGGGATAGCCTGCAGCAGAACCGGAAAGCAGCAAAATAAAACAAAAAAGAAGCAAAGGCACTGCCGCTCCTGTTTTGGGTGCGGCAGTGCCTTTTTGTTTGGGTCTCATTTATTCCAGAAGTCCTGCAGGGCAGCGGCCAGTTCTTCGCAGCTGCGCAGATAGCGGATATGCCGCCAGTGAGGAGGGAACAGCCGGATGTATTCCTGCTGGGCAAACCGGTCGTCCAGCAAAAGCACCGCACCTCTGTCTTCCGGCGTGCGGATCACGCGCCCTGCGGCCTGCAGTACCTTGTTCATGCCGGGATAGCGGTAGGCATAATCAAATCCAAAGCCGTTCTGTGCGTCATAATAACGGCGAAGCATTTCCTGCTGCGGATTTACCTGCGGCAGGCCCACACCCACAATGGCGCACCCGATCAGGCGGCTGCCTGCAAGATCAACTCCCTCACCAAAGATGCCGCCCATCACGCCAAAACCCAGAAGTGTTTCGGCCGGGTCCGGCACAAACTGAGCCAGAAATTCAGCCCGAGCGGCATCATCCAGACGGCTTTCCTGCACAAGGGTGCGAATGCCCGGGTAACGTGCTGCAAAATCTTCGTGTACCTGCCGCAGATATGCGTAGCTTGGGAAAAAGGCAAAGTAGTTTCCCGTTCTGGCCTGCACCAGCTGGGCCAGTGCATCCGAAACTGCCTGCACGCTGGCTTCGCGGTCGCGGTAGCGGGTAGAAATATTCGGCAGGCAATACAGCCCCAGATTTTCAGCCGGGAAGGGACTGTCCAGTGCGACGGCACGTGCACCGCTGCAGCCAGAACACTGCGTAGAACGAGGGCGGAGCCAGTGTTGCACTGAACAGCGCTGCGCTGCGCCCTGCGGCAAGGCTGGCATCCACAAAAGGTGCCGGGTCCAGACACAGCAGCTGCAATTCAAGCTCTCTGCCGCGCGCGGTAAGCTGAGTGACAAAGTGGCTGTCGTATCGTTCGGCGGCACGGGTGATGTCCTGTACAGCAAAATAAAGCTCCAGCAACTGTGCATGTGCTTCGGCATCCGGGTTCGCTTCCAGCCAATCCTGCAAAGGTGCCTGTACGGCCCGCAGCGAACTGAGCAAGGCAGAGGGCGGCTCCTGCAAAAACACAGTACTGTCCTGTACATACAGCGGTTCGGGCAGTTCCAGTGCGGGGGCAGTGTTTTCAGGCAAAAGACTGGTCTGTGCCGGGTCTGCGGCATCGGTCTGGCTGCTGTGCCGGGGTGCAAGCTGTATGCAGGCTTTCCGGGCTTCCAGCAGGGCTTTGTCTGCTTTGGTCAGAGCGGTCTTTAAAGCACTTTTGCCCTTGCCCAATGCGCGTTTTGCCTCGGTCAGGCTGCTTTTACAAAAGCGTGCAGAATACATTGCTCTGGCTCTGTCGGGCAGATTATGCGCTTCATCGACCAAAAACAACCAGTCGCCGGAAGAATCAAAGAACCGCTTCAGGTGCACCACCGGATCGAACAGGTAATTGTAATCCCCAATGACCACATCGCACCACTCGCTCAGGTCTAGCCCCAGTTCAAAGGGACACACCGAAAAACGCTTTGCCGCCCCGGCCAGCGCTGCGCGGTCAAAGCTGCCGGTACCGTCCAGCAGAGCTGTCAGTGCATCCTTGATGCGGTCGTAGTAGCCGTTGGCGTAGGGACAAAGCTCCGGCAGGCAGGCGGGATGTCCCTCCGCGTCCGGATGCAGGCAGACCTTTTCCTTGGCGGTCAGCGTCACACTGCGCAGGGCAAGCTCTGGCTGGGCCGTATGCAGCCGGGTCAAGCATCCTCGGCGGCAGTCTGGGTCGTGTTGCGGGCCGTGAGATAGAACAGCTTTTCTCCGTTGCCTTCGCCCATGGCTTTCAGCGCGGGGAAAGCGCGCTCATGGTCTTGCCAATGCCGGTAGGAGCCTGACAGAACAGCCGCGTACCGCCCTTGCAGTCGGCGGTCTTGCCAGCGCGGCAGGCGCGGTAGATCTCGCCCGCCATAGCCCGCTGTCCGGGCCGGTACTGCGCAAACGGAAACTGCAGTGCCGCAAGGCTCTGAGTACGCTTTACATCCCACGCTATCCGGCGCTGCGCCCACGGAGCATACTGGCACAACAATTTGTCAAGAAAATCATCCAGCTCCTGCTGCGTAAAGCGGCGGATAAAGCGGATGATCTGATCGGTGTCTATCTGATAATAAGTCAGCCGGACGTTCAGTTCCGGCAGGCTTTGCTGTGCGGCATAAATGGCACCGTACACCATGCCCTGTGCCCAGTGGCAGGGGTTCATATCCTCAGTGATCTCTTCCGGCGGCACAGCGGTGGTCTTGATCTCGTCAATGACTACCGTGCCAGTCTCATCGGTAAAAATGCCGTCAGCCCGGCCCTCAAGGGTAAAAGTGATGTCCTCTGCCTGCCGCTCTATGGAGAGAAATACCTCAGCCTGATAGCCGTCTCCGGCAGCTTTTTGCAATTTGCGGTGGATGTGGGCACCTTCCAGTGCACGGTCAAACCCCGTAAACCGGCTGTCAATGCTGCCGGTCCGCAGCAGAAATTCCACCAGCTGCCGGATGGGCAGATGAACCGTTGCCAAAGCATTTCACCTCCGCTTTTGGGATACACTGACGAACCGGTAATTTTCCTTCAGACACGATTCGGGCCATTCCATCGCCCGCCCTATTGCCTCATGGCAACAGGGTCCCCATTCAAGCGGACGGTCTTCAGAGAAACTCCCGGTTCGTGACGTAAACTGATTATTCCAGACCGAACATCTCCATGCATTCTGCTGCCGCTTCATCCACTTTGCCAAAATCCACCGCTGCACGGTAATAGGTCTCCAACTCATCGTGGCAACTCTTGGCCTGCGCCATCAGGCACTGGCCTGTTCCAGCAGTTCGGCGGCAGCACGCTCGTTAAAGCGCAGCCGTGCCCGGTACGCTGCCAGATTTTCCCTGTCAAGGAAGCGGGTGCACCGCACAGCCTGCACACTGGGCAGATGCACCGGATGCCAGCGATTATCCGTCAGGAAGGCAAGCTTCAGCTCCGGGATCAGGATATGGTCGATCTTATCCTCCGGGTGCATGGCGCATGGACAGGTAATAATGTGGTAGCCCCGCGTCAGGGCTTCGGCGCGAATCAGCTCCAGCAGCAGGCGGGACACCGCGCCGTAGTCATCCCGGAACACGATAAACTTATCCGCCAATGCCTGTGCAGTGCCCTGATAAAACATTTCACCCTTGGGGGTGACGGCGGAAAGCAGGCGCAGCTCTTCGCTGCCAATGCCTTCCGTGCGCGGCATCACCCGGGTGCACAGCCGTTTGACATAACGGCGCACCTTGTCAAAATTGGCGCTGCAGGCTTCGGCGCGGCGGCTGTCCAGCAAAAGGCTGCCTGCCGATGCAATATATCGTGCAGCGCGGCTGCGCAGCAGGGCGTTGCGGGCAAACAGCGCCTTGACCTCATCGGTGCACTGGTGCAGCTTTTCTGCATCGATGGTGTGGTACAAACTCACTATCACTTCGTCCGCACCGGGAGCATCCGGCTCCACCACATGGGGCGCAGTGGCATCCACGATAGCCCTGTGCTGCCCGGGCAGGATCACGCCGTCCAGACTGTCCGGGTCGCTGGCACAGTGGATGCGCTGCGTCAGTTCGCCGCGCTGTTCGGCAGCACGGGCAAGCCGCTTCATCAGGGTGGATTTGCCGCAGCCCGGCCCGCTTTTGATCAGGTACATCTGCATACCGGGTTCGTGGCGCAGCGGTTCAAAATAGCCCTTGAAACCGGCAGGCGTTGTGGCACCCAGAAAGAAATCAATGGAATCATGTCGTGCAGCTTCCATAATCGAACACCTCTCTTTTTGTTTTAGAGTATGCAAAAGGAAGGTGTTTGGTTCTTGCAGTGGGAATGATTCAGTCTTTATGATAGGTATGTTTGCACACCGTTTCAATGTTGTCCCGCAGGGCAGTAAAATCAGCAAAGGCTGCAGGCTTGTTCTGCGGGCTGCGCAGCAGAGCGGCAGGGTGGAAGGTACCCATGAACAGGATGCCGCCCTTTTCGTACAGCTGGCCATGCTCCTTGGTCACGGAGAAATCCTTTCGGATTATCCGCTGGGCGGCAATGCGGCCAAGGCAGACCACGATCTTTGGCTTCAGCAGGCGGAACTGCTCCCGCAGCCAGGGCATACAGGCTTCGCTCTCAGCAGGCTGAGGGTCACGGTTCTGCGGCGGGCGGCATTTGACGATGTTTGCAATATAGCAGTTCTTCGTGCGGTCAAGGTCGATGGCAAACAGATATTTGTCCAGCAGCTGGCCGCTGCGCCCCACAAAGGGCAGACCCTGCTCATCCTCATTCTGGCCGGGTCCTTCGCCCACAAACAGAACTTCGGCATCTTCCACACCCTGACCGAACACCACATTGGTGCGGGTCTTGCACAGCTCGCAGCGGGTGCAGGCAAGACAGCTTGATCTTAATGTTTCCCAATCCATGGCAGCTTGATCTCCTCTTGAAACGGTATGATACTTAGTTCGCAAATCGGAACAGCTTTTCTCCTAAAATAATAGTACAAAATCTAGGATGGTACGATGCATTGCATGAAATGACGAATCCACTCAATGTCTCTTTTAGTATACGACTTTTCGGCAACATCATCAATACAGTGGCCGACAATCTTTTTAGCGACATGCTCATCCACACCGGCTTTCTTTGCGTGGTGACGAACTGAACACGACCATCATGAGGACGATGCCGGGGGCCAAGGCCTAAAGCATTCACGACGAATGCGTTGCCCTTTCTGTGTGTGTTTTGGCTGGCGGCTTAACGATACCACAGGACGATTCACTCGTCATGGATGCGGAGAAATCACACGATAAAACGTTACTTTATTAAAAGAATAAACAAAGAGTATCTCCATGCGTTGATTTTAAATCAATCCGCAGTGATGATTGAAAACGATTACACATGCAGATTTCAAAGCACTTATACAAATTGTATCCGCTTTCTCTTTGCAGAGCGCGGCTGGATGTGTTATAATCAAAATAGTTTTCTGCGATGCATTTTCAGGCGGTAGTGCCGGACGGCAGTGCGGGAGAAACCGGATAGCGGGAGAGTGGAACTTTTGGAGTTGGAACAGGCAAAAAAGCGCGTGGAAGAATTGCGCGCTGTGATTGAGAAAAACAATCGGCTTTACTATGACCAGGATGCCCCGGAGCTTGAAGATTTTGAGTATGATGCTCTGACCCGGGAACTGAAAGAATTGGAAGCGCAGTTTCCGCAGCTGGTCACGGCATCGTCGCTACCCAGAAGGTAGGCGGCACGGCCAGCAGCAAGCTGCCCAAGGTGACCCATGCGGTAAAAATGGAAAGCCTGCTGGATGCATTTTCGTATGATGAGCTGCGGGATTTTGACCGCCGCGTGCGGGAAGCCGGCATAGAGCCGGAGTATGTGGTGGAGATCAAGATCGATGGCCTTTCCTGCAGTCTGGAATACGAAAACGGTGAGCTGGTTCGTGCCTCTACCCGCGGCGATGGCGTGGTGGGCGAGGATGTGACCGCCAATGTCCGCGCCATCCGCAGCATTCCCAAAAAGTTGAAGGATGCACCTGAATTTCTGGAAGTGCGCGGTGAGGTATATATGCCGCATGGCGCGTTCCAGAAGCTGTGTGCAGAGCAGGAGCTGCAGGGCGCAGCGCCCTTTAAAAATCCGCGCAATGCGGCTGCCGGTTCGCTGCGCCAGAAGGATGCAAAGATCACAGGAAGCCGGGGCCTTTCTATTTTTGTTTTCAATGTGCAGCAGATCCGCGGCAAAACGCTTACCAAGCATGCTGAAAGTCTGGATTACCTCAAGAGCCTTGGCCTGCCGGTCTCGCCGCGCTATCATATCGTGCATGACATTGAGCAGGCCATTGCCGAGATCGAGCAGATCGGTCAGAACCGTGCCAAACTGGATTTTGATATGGATGGTGCAGTAATCAAGGTGAACGATTTTGCACAGCGTGATTTGATGGGTTCCACCAACAAATTCCCACGCTGGGCAATTGCGTTTAAGTATCCGCCAGAGGTAAAGGAGACAACGCTGCGCAGCATTGAGGTCGCAGTTGGCCGCACCGGTGTTCTTACCCCGACGGCCTGCTTTGACCCTGTCTTTCTGGCGGGTACTACCGTTGCCCGCGCGACCCTGCACAATGAGGATTTTATCCATCAGTTCGGCCTTTGCATCGGCGATACCATTCAGGTGCGCAAGGCGGGTGATATCATCCCGGAAGTGATCGGTGTTACCCATCACGCAGAGGACGCACAGCCCTATGAGATGCCCACGGTCTGCCCCTCCTGCGGTGCACCAGTCGTTCATCTGGAGGATGAAGCAGCTCTGCGCTGTGTTAACCCCGAGTGCCCGGCACAGGCACTGCGCAATATCATCCATTTTGCTTCCCGCGATGCAATGGATATCGAGGGCCTTGGCACAGCAGTTGCCACCCAGCTGGTGGAGAAGGACATGGTGCACTCCGCAGCGGATATCTACACGCTGACACGGGAACAGCTGCTGACGCTGGATAAGTTCAAGGAAAAGAGCGCCGATAACCTGCTGAACGCCATCGAGGCTTCCAAGCAGAACAATCTGGATAAGCTCCTGTTCGGCTTTGGCATCCGCAACATTGGCGATAAAGCTGCGGCCCTGCTGGCAGAGCATTTCGGTACGCTGCAGGCTGTCCGGGAAGCAAGTGCAGAGCAGATCAGCGAGATCGATGGGTTTGGCGGCGTAATGGCGCAGAGCGTCGTGGAATTCTTTGCAAAGGAGGGAACGACCGACCTTGTCCATCGTCTGGCCGATGCCGGATTGAATATGCAGTGGAAGGGCGAGCCGAAAGGCGATAAGCTGGCAGGGAAAACGCTGGTGGTCACCGGCACGCTGGAAACTCTTTCCCGCAATGAGGCGGAAGCACTGATCGTGAAAAACGGTGGTAAGGCCAGCGGATCTGTTTCAAAGAAAACGGCCTATGTTGTGGCAGGCACGGCAGCAGGCTCCAAACTGACCAAGGCGCAGGCGCTTGGCATCCCGGTGCTGACCGAGGCAGAATTTCTGGCAATGATCAGCGACGAAAACACCTGATAAAACCGCTCCAATGGATATCCCCGCAGTTTTGTGCTGCGGGGATATTTTTATGTCCGCAGGTCTATCCGGCAGGGACAGGCATATACTCATAGCAGGCAATGAGCCTGAAAAAGGAGAGGACAGTGTGGATGAGTATTATCGGGCGATACGCCTGCTTCCCTCATGGCTGGCCGGGCCATTGGGACAGCTGCCAGCACAGACGGCAGCGCAGATCCATGAACTTCGGTTCCGGACAGGCTGTGGTATTTTTGTTACACTGTCGGGTCGCAGTTCCCGCTGCAGGACCTGCCGGAGTGCCCGCTGCAGCTGAGGGAGTGTGTATTGGATCAGTTTCAGATCGAAGAGATCTTTCACACCCTGTGCGGCGGCGCGGTACATGCACACCAGACGGAGCTTGCGCATGGATTTCTGACCACACCCTCCGGCTGCCGGGTGGGTGTGGCAGGACGCTATGTGGATCGCGACGGCCAGACGGTTCTGCAGCAGGTGCAGGGGTTGAACCTGCGCATTGCAAGGGCGGTTCCGGTACAGCTGCCGGACGAACTTCTGGTGCAACTGAAAAAGCATTTTATTGGGATGCTTTTGGTCGGCGAGCCGGACAGCGGCAAGACGACGCTGCTGCGTCAGATCGCACGAGAACTGGCCGGGATGCAGCGGCGAGCCTGCGTGGTGGACGAGCGCTGCGAGATCTTTCCGCCGGGTGATTCCGAGAAGATGCCGCCGCTGGATCTGCTGTCCGGCATCCCTAAGGAACGGGCCGTGCAGATGGCACTGCGCACGCTTTCGCCGCAGGTTATTTTGCTGGACGAGCTGGGCACGCTTGCCGAAACTGCAGCGCTGGAACAGGCTTTTACAGCGGGGTGGACTTTGTTGCAAGCGTCCATGCCGCAAGCGTGGAAGAAGCCGCCCGGCGGCCGCAGGTGCAGGCGCTACAGCGGCATGGAATGCTGCGTGTATTTGTACTGCTGCACGGCTGCACAACGCCGGGAAAAGTCCGGCAGGTCTGCACGGTATGATGCGGCTTTTTCATTGGGCAGCGGCTGCACTGCTCCTGCTGTGCGGGTGGCTGACCGGTTCGGCGTTTCAGGTCAGAACAGAGCAGCATATCCTGCAGTTGCAGCGCACCGTGGAGCTGCTGCAGCGCATCCGGCAGGAGATCGCTTACCGCAGGCTGGATCTGGAACAGCTGCAGCGGTGTCTCGTGCAGGAAAAGCTGCTGGAAAGCGATGCAGCACCAAAACTGCAGGAAATTCCGGTACCGGAAAGATTTGATGATGCGGAACGCCTTTGCTTTGAGCAGTGCTTTGCCGGCTTTGGCCAAAGCGAAGCGGCGCAGGAATGCGAACGACTGGATTATTACTCTGCCCGTTTTGAAGCATTCCTGCACCAGGCGCAGCAGAAAGCGGCATCCGGTCAGGGCTTACCGTGCAGGCTTGGCCTTGCAGCCGGCGCGGTGGCAGCACTGATTCTTTTGTAGTGGCAGGAGGACGAAAACTTGGAGATCGACCTTGTGTTCAAAATTGCAGCGATCGGTATTATCGTGGCCGTCCTGAACCAGCTGCTGATCCGTTCCGGCCGGGAGGATCAGGCCATGATGACGACCCTTGCGGGTCTTGTGGTAGTGCTTTCCATCCTTGTCAAGCAGATCAGCGCACTGTTCGTTACCATCAAGTCGCTGTTTGCACTATGAGTACATCTTTTTCCATTCTGGGGGCAGTGGTCGTCTTTGCAGCGGCGCAGCTTCTGCTGCGGAAGGATGCACCGGCCTATGCGTTTCTGCTGTCCGTTGGCGCAGCATTGTTTGTGCTGCTGCAGCTTGGAGTGGCGGTGCAGGAGCTGCTTCGGAATGTACTGGCTTTCAGCCGCCGGGTGGACGGGCCTGCATTTGCCTGCCTGCTGCGCTGTGCCGGAATTTTGCTGTTGACCGATTACGCGCGGACCCTGTGTGAAGAAGCTGGTGCGGATACTCTGGCATGGTGCGCCGGTTTGCGGGCCGATGTTTGGTTCTGGCGGCAGCATTTCCTCTGCTGGAAGAGATCTGCCAGAAGATCTGGGGGCTTGCCGCATGATAAAAAAATTCCTGCAAAAAGCGGCAGCGTTTGTATTGTGCACCGTATGCTTTCTGGCTTTTGCACCTGATGCCGCTGCGGCACAGCTGCAGGGCCTGCCCGGACAGGAGCTTTGGCAGCCTTATCTGGAAAAAGCTCCGCAAAGCGCAGAGTCCTTTGCCAAAGATCCGCTCAAATCTCTGCTCGTGCTCCTGCCGGGATCACCGGCAGAGATGATCCGGCAGATGGCACACTGCTATGCGGATGTTCTGCTGTTTTTACTGTTGCTGATCGTGCTTTCATTTCTGGTGGGAGGAGCAGCCGACAGCGCCTTGTTGGAGCTGGCTGCGGCTGTGGGCTGCGGCACTCTTTTGTGGGAGATCTGATCAGCCTTGCACAGCTGACCTGTGAGCGGATGGAGGGGTGGAAAAACTACCTTCTGGGTTTTCTTCCGGTGTACAGCGGTGTGCTCGCCGCCGGTGGAGAGGTGAATGCCAGCACAGCGGCAAGCGGTCTGCTGCTGACCGGACTGTGCTTTCTGGCACAGGGTACGGTGCTTGTGGTCAGTCCGCTGCTGCAGAGCTACCTTGCGGTAAGCATGGCGTGCTGCATCAGCACCAGCAGGGGCTTTCGGAAACGTGCCGTGCCATGGGCGCTTTGCTGCGCAGGGGGCTTGTCTGGGCTGGGCGGATTTTTGCAGTGCTGTTAGGGCTGCAAAGAGCGGTAACGGTTCAGCTGGACCGTTCTGCACTGCGGTTGGGCCAGCTGCTTACCGGCGGTGTGCCGGTGATCGGGCAGGCTCTGAGCGATACGGCAGAAGTATTTCTTGCCGGAATGCAGCTGCTCAAAAGCAGTCTGGGTTTTGCGGCACTTGCGTGATCGGGGCCGAATTTCTGCCACTGTATCTGCAGCTTCTGCTCCATTTGCTATTCCTTGCAGGATGCAGGCTTCTGTGCGGCCTTGCGGAGAACCGGCGCTGTCAGGCGCTGTTTGACTGCATGGCCGAAGCGGTAAAATGCATGGCAGCAGTAACGGCACTGTTTTTTGAACTGCTGACGGTAGGCGTGGGGCTTCTGATGATGACGGGAGGCGGATAGGAAATGCACGCATTTCAGACGGCGGCATCGGCGTTCTGCATTGCCTGTATCTGTGCGGAGATCACGACGCTGCTGGCGGGCGCAGGCTGGCGGCAGATGCATAAAGCCGTTGCCGGGCTATATATTCTAGTGATCCTGTTCCGGCTGGCCCCGCAGATGAAGCTGGAACTGAAAAGTGCAGCGGCGGCTGCTCCGGCAGCGGTCAGCATCCAGAGTACGGAGACATCGCTCTTGCAGGGAACGCAGGAACGGCTGGAAGCGGATCTTTGCGCAGAGTGTGAGCGGCGCTTTGGTACAAAGGTGAAACTGGAGATCACACTGACCCGGACAGAACAGACCGTTCGGGCAGAAAAGGTGCTTGTGATCCTCCCGGCGGCGTGCACATCCGCAGAGCAGAGCCGGATCGCGGCATATCTGCAGCAGGAGCTTGGCATGGCACCGATACTGGAAGTACAGGAGGACACCGAATGAAAGAAGCAGGGGGCATTTCGTTCGGAGATTCCGTGAAAGATTTTGCCCGGAAATGCAAAGGGAAACAGGGCAGAGCAAGGCTTGCTGCGGCAGTAGGCGTTCTGGCGATGCTGCTGATCCTGCTGTCGGAACTTTTTCCGCAGAACACGGCAGCGGGCAGCACAAAAAACACAAAGTCTGCCCAGAGCAGCACGGAATATCAGGCACAGCTGGAGAACCAGCTGGAACATCTGATCTCACAGATGAGCGGTGCGGGCAAAACGACCGTGATGGTCACGCTGGAGACTGGGGAAGAAGCCATTTATGCGCTGGATACACAGTCCGGAGAAATGCAGTCCCAGCAGACCCATGTTCTGCTGGAAGATGGTTCAGCCCTGACCGAAACGGTATGTCTGCCGCAGGTGTGCGGTGTGGCCGTGCTGTGCGAGGGCGGCGGAGACATCCGCGTTGCTGCCCGGATCACCGAACTGGTAAGCGCACTGCTGGATCTGCCATCCAACCGCATTTGTGTGGAACAGCGCAAGGCTGAGACCCTGCAGCTTTTATAAGGAGGAACGATTTATGAGAGCACTTTCCAGAAATACCCGCAGGCCACAGCTGTTACATTGGCTGCCGCACTGGTGATCGCCGTATACTTGAACTGGCAGTACGCCCGCAGCGATGTGCCCACGGAACTGCCGGACAATGCTGCAATGGTCGCGGCAGAGGCTGAGGATGTCCCGGTACAGGCGCAGACGGTTCTGGATGAGCTGCCCACAGAGGCCGAAGCGGTGTCCAGCGCCAACAAAAACTATGGTGAAGCGCAGCTGTAAGCGTTGCCAGTGACAGCGGTGCAAAGTTTTTTGAGCAGGCTCGGCTTAAGCGACAGAAGGCCCACGATGAGGCGATGGATCCATCAAGAAAACGATGAAATCCTCGTCGCTTTCCGCAGAGGAAAAGAAGGAATATACCACCCAGATGACCGCAAATCTGGAAGATCTGAATGCGGAGAATGAGATCGAAACGCTGATCAAAGCCAAAGGTTTTGCAGACTGCCTGTGCTTTTTGCAGTCCGGCCGGGCAGACCTTACCGTGATGACCTCCGGTGAACCGCTCACAGCGGCACAGGTGGCACAGATCCGGGATGTGGTGCTGAACAAAAGCACTGTGACTGCCAGAACATCACGGTGGTGGAGGTCAAATAAGAAGGTGCGGCAGAGTTTTCCGAAACAAGTATTGAAATCGCACCCGCTTTGATGGTATAATAACTCTATCAATAAAGAATGATGTTGTCCTGCGTATGGCATTGATCGTTTCAGGCAGGACCATTTCAAACAAGAAAAAGCAGGCTGTGCCCGCTTTTGAATGGAGGACAACACAATGGATTTTCAGAATACAGATCTTCGGGGCGCAGCCTTCAGATCTCCACCGAAGTCATTGGCAAGATCGCACGCTGCGCAGCATTGGAAATTGACGCGTTGCCGAGGTTTCCTGTGGCAGACAAAATAAAAGCTCAAGGATCTGCTGGAAGCATCCAGCATCCAGTCTCCGGTTGTGGTGGAAATGCGGGATGGTACCGCAAACATCACTCTGAACCTGATGATGAGCTTTGGCGCACGCATTCCTGCTGTGGCCGAAAAGGTGCAGGAAAACGTGAAGAACGCTGTGCAGAACATGACCAATGTCACTGTGAGCCGCGTCAATCTGGTGATCGCCGGCCTTGCAGAAACCACTGCAGCAGAGAAGTAAAATAAAATTCAGAATTGGAAGCCGATCCTCTCTGTGCTCTGGCCAGAGAGGCTTCGTGCTGCGAGAGGAACATTATGGAAAATATTTTGCCCCGTAGAGAAGCACGCGAGAATGCATTTTTGCTGGCATTTTCGCAGACCTTTGGTGATATCCCGCTGGCAGAGGCCATTACCAGCCATGAAGAAAACGATGAAGAGCACCCTGTGGATGGTTTCAGCAAGCATCTGCTGAACGCATACTATGATCATTCTGCCGAGGTGGATGATGAGATCCGTGCACATCTGCGCAACTGGACCATGGAGCGCCTGCCTCGTGTCAGCCTGACCATCCTGCGTCTGGCAGTTGCCGAGATGCTGTTTGGCGGCGAGAATAAGCCGGTGTTGCCATCAACGAGGCGGTGGAACTGACGAAAAAGTATGGTGCGGACGAAGATTACCAGTCGTGAACGGTCTGCTTGGCGCAGTGGCCCGGGATCACGGTCTGGATGCGGAGCAGGCCGAACAGTGAGCCGTTATACGCTTGGCATTGATACAAGCAACTATGCAACCTCTCTGGCAGTGTTTGATACAGCTGGAGAGGTTGTTTGCGCAAAGAAGCGCTTTTGCCGGTAAAGCGGGCCAGCTGGGCCTGCGGCAAAGCGATGCACTGTTTCATCATACGGTCGCGCTGCCGGAGATGATGCAGGAACTGGCGCAGGAATTTGATCTGACGCAGATCGATGCTGTGGGCGTATCGCAAAAGCCCCGCCCAGTAGAAGGCAGCTATATGCCTTGCTTCCTTGCAGGTGTCAATGCTGCAACGGCCTTTGCACATGCAAAAGGGATCCCACTTGTGCGAACCACCCATCAGCAGGGTCACGCTGCCGCAGCGCTGTTTGCAGCTAAGGGGGAACAGCTGTTTGCTGAAAAAGTTCTGCTGTTCCATATTTCCGGCGGCACCACGGACCTGCTGCTCTGCGATCAGGTGCGCCGGATCACAACGCTTGGCACCAGCACAGACCTTTATGCCGGACAGGCTGTGGACCGTGTGGGGGTCAGGCTTGGCTTTGGCTTCCCGGCGGGTGCCGAGGTCTCCCGTCTGGCTGCACAGTGCACTGAGGAGATCAAGCCAAAATCCAGCGTGAAGGGGATGCAATGCAGCCTTTCCGGCTGGAAAACCAGTGCAATGCCCTGCTTGCCGCAGGCAAAACGCCGGAATATGTGTGCAAGTACTGCCTGCTCTGTGTGGCGGATACAGTGGTAAAAATGACCAAAGCTGCACAGAAGGAATACCCCGGCCTGCCGGTGGTATGTGCTGGCGGAGTGATGAGCAGCGATATCATCCGTGCATGGGTGCAGAAACGTCTGCCGCAGGTCTACTTTGTGCCGGGACAGTATTCTAGCGATAATGCCATCGGTGTTTCGATCCTGGCAGCGCAGGAGGCCGGATTATGGCTGAAGTGATTACCGTTTCAGCACTCAACCGTTATGTAAAAACGCTGCTGGATGCCAACGATGCTTTGTTTGACCTTGCCCTGCGCGGCGAGATTGCAAATTTTGTACAGAATGCGCGCAGCGGGCACTGCTATTTTTCTCTGCGGGATGATGTCTGCAGCGTCAAAGCGGTAATGTTCCGCACTGATGCACGCCGCCTTGCTTTCCGCCCGGAAGAGGGAATGCGTGTAGTCGTGCGCTGCCGCGCTACCCTTTATGAGCGCGACGGCGCATTTCAGCTGTACGTGAACGATATGTTCCCGGATGGCATTGGTGCCGCACAGCTGGCGTTGGAACAGCTCAAGGCGAAACTGGAGCAGGAGGGCCTGTTTGCACCGGAGCACAAAAAGCCGCTGCCGGAATTTCCTAAATGCATCGGTGTTGTTACCAGCAAGACGGGAGCTGCCCTGCAGGACATCCGCAATGTGCTCACACGGCGCTGGCCATCGGTACGGCTGCTGCTGTGTCCGGTGACAGTGCAGGGGTTTGAAGCCGCGCAGCAGGTGGCCGATGCCATCAAAAAGCTGGATCAGCGCAAAGAGGTGGACGAGATCATCGTTGCACGCGGAGGCGCAGCCGGGAAGACCTGTGGGTCTTTAACGCAGAGATGATCGCCCGGGCTGCATACCGCTGCAAAAAACCACTGATCAGCGCAATCGGCCACGAGATCGACTATACCATTCTGGATTTTGTGGCAGACTGCCGTGCCCCCACACCTTCGGCTGCAGCAGAGCTGGCCGTACCGGATCGGGCAGAGCAGGAGCGGATATTGCTGGATTTGCAGCAAAATATTCGCAAAAATATGCAAAAACGTTTTGATTTATGCTATAATGGTCTGGAACAATACAACTTTGTGTTGGAGCAGGGCCTTGCACGCCGAAACTGGCAAAAAAGTCAGGGTCAGCTGCAGCAGGTGCAGGATGCCATCCGTCAGCAGATGCAGAAACGCCTGCATTCTGCAGAATTGCAGCTGGGTCATGCGGCAGCACTTACTGGATCGCTGGATCCATACAAGGTGCTGGCGCGCGGCTACACGATGGTCACAGCAGCCAACGGCACTATTTTAAATGCAGATGATCTGCAGCCGGAAAAAACAATCTATGTTCGCAGCGCTTCCCGCCGTGCAAAGTGCAGGGTGGAAGCGGTGGAGGAGATCAATGAGAACACCCAAAAGTTTTGAGGAAGGCATGGAACGGCTGAATACGCTCCTTGCACAGATGCAGAGCGAGGATACGACCCTTGCAGATTCGGTCAAACTGTATGCAGAGGCCGCTTCTCTGATGGAGTACTGCCATGCTGCACTGGAAAAAACATCGCTGCAGATCGACGAGATCGACGCAAAGCTTGCGGGCACAGTGCAGGAGGAAAGCTAATGGACTATCAGGAGCAGTATCAGAATTATCTGGCGCAGGCAATGGCCGCGCTGGAAAAGGCCTGCGGCCGTTTTCTGCCGGAAGAATCCGAGGTGTGCCGTGCGGCACGCTACAGCCTGATGGGCGGCGGCAAACGGATCCGTGCAGTTCTTGTTCTCAGCGTCTGCGATATGCTGGGCGGCAGTATGCAGGCGGCACAGCAGTTTGCAGCTGCTGTAGAATGCTGCACTGCTATTCGCTCATTCACGATGACCTGCCCTGCATGGACAATGATGATCTGCGCCGCGGCCGTCCTTCCTGCCACAAGGCGTTTAGCGAAGCAACTGCCATGCTGGCCGGTGATGTGCTGCTGACAGAAGCATTTGAGACAGTCGCCAATGCCCCGGCAGATGCGTCTGTCTGTGTACAGGCAGCGCGGGCACTGGGTGCAGGCGCTGGCAGCCGCGGCATGGTCTATGGGCAGGAACTGGATCTGAAATACGAAGCGTTGGCCGCAACAGAAGACCAGCTTCGGCTGATCCACCGCAATAAAACGGGTGCGCTGATCAATGCAGCCATCCAGATGGGTGCGGCTGCGGCCAAAGCGGATGAAGCACAGTGCAGAGCGCTGAAACAGTATGCTTATGGTCTGGGTCTTGTTTTTCAGATCGTGGACGATGTGCTGGATGTTACCAGCACACCGGAACAGCTGGGCAAGCCCATTGGCAGCGACAGCGAAAATGGAAAGACTACCTTTGTGACCCTTTATGGTGCGGAAGGTGCCATGAAGCTTGCACATGACCTGAATCAGGAGACCTGCACGGAACTGCACCGGAATTTTGGCGAAAAAGCTGCGTTTCTGGAACAGCTTGCGCAGCAGCTTCTTGTGCGTAAAAACTAAAAATAATCCATACAGAATAAAGGAAAAAGATTATGCAGCTTATTCAAAACATCCTGTCTTTCAATCAGATCCTTACGGTTTCACTGCTCGGCTGGCTTGTGGCGCAGGTGCTTAAAACCATCATCAATTTTATCCTGCTGGGCAAGTTCCAGTTGGAACGCATGTGGGGTGATGGCGGTATGCCCAGTGCCCACAGCGCAACGGTCTGTGCCATGGTCATTGCAACCGGACGCTGTGTGGGTGTTGACTCTGCCATTTTGCAGTGGCAAGCGTGGTGGCAATCATTACCATGCACGATGCCATGGGCGTGCGGCATGAGACTGGCGAGCAGGCCAAGGTCCTGAACCAGATGATCGATCAGTGGATCGAAGTGAGCGAGAAGAATGCTCCTTTCCTGCAGAACATGCATCTGAAGGAGATGGTCGGCCATACGCCGCTGCAGGTCGTGGCAGGCGTACTGGTTGGCGCAGCCGTCGGCTTCCTGTATCCGCTGGCTTGAGACATTCTTTTTTCACGCAGGAACGCACTGCAGCAACAGAAAATCTTCATTTGAAGGACGTGTGATTTATGGGAGCATTGCTGCTGGACAGCATCAATCAGCCCAGAGATTTAAAGCAACTGAATGAACAGCAGGTGAAACAGCTGTGCGCGGAGATCCGCCAGTTTCTGCTGGAGAATATTTCCAAGACGGGCGGCCATCTTGCCTCAAACCTTGGCGTGGTAGAGCTTACCGTTGCGCTGCACCGTGTTCTGGATACACCACAGGACAAAATCGTGTTTGATGTCGGTCACCAGTGCTACACACACAAGATCCTTACGGGTCGGCGCGGACAGTTTGATAAGCTGCGCCAGCTCGACGGAATCTCCGGTTTCCCGAACCCAAACGAGAGTGAACACGATGCATTCATTGCCGGGCACGGAAACACGGCGCTTTCGCTTGCGATCGGCATGGCGTGGGCCAAAAAGCTGCATCATAAAGCAGGGCTTGTGGTCGCGGTGATCGGCGATGGTGCCTTTACCGGCGGCATGGTCTACGAAGGCATGAACAACATTGAACAGTTGGACAACCTTCTTGTGATCCTGAACGACAACAAGATGTCCATTTCTAAAAATGTCGGTGCACTTGCCCGCTATCTGACTCATTTGCGCACGACCACGGCCTATTTTGATGCCAAGGATAATGTGCGCAGCTTTTTGGATGGAGTACCGCTGGTGGGCGCTCCACTGAAAAAAAACATCACCGAGTGCAAGACGCTTTTGCGTCGGGCAATGTACCACTCTACCATGTTCGAGGATATGGGCTTCCAGTACATCGGGCCGGTGGATGGCCACAACGTGGAAGAGCTGGAACGCACACTGCGCACCATCCGCAACCGGCAAGGGCCACATTTTCTGCACGTGATCACAAAAAAGGGCAAGGGCTATCAGCCGGCCGAGGTAAACCCCGGCAACTATCACGGCGTGTCGGCATTTGATCCGGATGGAATGCCCGACCCGGAGGTGGCACCAAAGGAATCGTTCTCGACGGTATTTGGCAATGCTCTTGTGACGGAAGGCGACCGGAACCCGAATATCTGCGCCATCACTGCAGCAATGAAGTATGGCACCGGCCTGCAGTTTTTTGCGCACAGCCACCCGGAGCGTTTTTTTGATGTCGGTATGGCAGAGCAGCATGCTGTGACCTTTGCTGCCGGGCTTGCAAGTCAGGGCATGCTGCCGGTGGTATGCATTTATTCCACCTTCCTGCAGCGTTCCTATGATCAGATCATCCACGACGTAAATCTGCTGCGGGAGAATGTAGTTTTTGCCATCGACCGCGCCGGTTTTGTCCCAGCGGATGGCGAAACGCATCAGGCATTTACGATCCCGCTTTCCTGAGCCAGCTTGGAATGCCGCTGTATGCGCCTTCCAATTATCAGGAACTGAATTACTGGCTGCAGAAGCTGTTGAGTGACCGCTTCCATGGCCCACGGGCAATTCGTTATCCCCGCGGTGGGCAGGATGCAGCTCTGGCGGAATTTGGCTGCACCGGCGAAGATTATGATTTCCTGCGCAAGGCGGATGATGCAACAATCGTTCTGGTGAGTTACGCCGACGAACTGGCCGACCTTTTGCAGGCAGAACGTGAATTACAGCAGAAAAGTATTGCATGTGATGTGATAAAGGTTGTAAAGCTGTATCCCTTTACAGGCAAAATGATCGCTGATCTGTCGAAATATAAAATAATCCTGTTTGCGGAAGAATGCATTGCAAACGGAAGCATTGGTGAACATCTGGAATATGCTTTGCAGCAAAACGAATGGAATGGGCGCTTTATCCATTGTGCGGTGCGGAACGCATGTCTTCCGCATGCCAGTGTGGCACAGATCAAACAGGCAACCGGTCTGGATGCAGCGCATCTTGTACAGGCCGTGCAGATGGCCGTGACGAAAGGAGAAAATTTACTGTGAAGATTCGATTGGACCAATATCTTGTTCAGCATGGTCTGACACAGAGCCGTGAGCGCGCAAAGGCGCTGATCATGTCCGGCATCGTTTTTGTCAATGAGCAAAAGGTGGACAAGGCCGGAGAGATGATCAAGGAAGATGCCAAGGTGGAAGTGCGCGGGCACGACATTGGCTATGTCAGCCGCGGCGGCCTGAAGCTGGAAAAAGCTATGAAGTGTTTCCCGCTTACACCCAATGGCAAGGTCTGCATGGACATTGGAGCATCTACCGGCGGCTTTACGGATTGTATGCTGCAGAACGGTGCCGTCAAGGTCTATGCGGTGGATGTCGGCTATGGACAGCTTGCATGGAGTCTGCGCACAGACGAGCGCGTAGTGAACATGGAGCGCACGAACATCCGCAATGTCAAACCGGAGGATCTTGCCGAACAGATCGAGTTTTTCAGTGTGGATGTCTCGTTTATCTCGCTGCACCATATTTTCCCGGTGGCACAGGCAATCACAACGCCGGATGCCATGGGCGTTTGTCTGGTCAAGCCGCAGTTTGAAGCTGGACGCGAAAAGGTTGGCAAGAACGGTGTGGTGCGCGACCCTGCTACCCACCGTGAAGTGCTGCACAATGCCATGGGCTATGCTGCTGCAAACGGTTTTGCTGTACGCGGATTGGATTTCAGCCCGGTAAAGGACCTGAGGGCAACATTGAATACCTGATGTTCGTGCAGAAGAGCGGTGAACCTTCCGTGCTGGACGACAGCGTTGCAGAGCAGGTGGTGGCGGCAAGCCACAGCACGCTGGACCGCTGAGCGGCTCTGCCATCAGACCAGAAAAAGGAGCTTCCCGCATGACGATCTATATTTCGCCGAATCCCGGCAAGACCTCTGCCAACGAGATCGCACTGCGCGCGGCGCAGATTCTAATGAACCATGGTGCAGCTGTTCTGATGTGTGAACAGCCACGCACAAGCTGCAGCACGGCCGGAGTGGTTTATCTGCCGCTGGAGGAATGCCTTGAGCAGGCAGATGTGATCCTGACCATTGGCGGCGACGGCACCATTCTGCATGAGGCAAATCTTTCGCTTCGGTACGCAAAGCCGATCTTGGGCATCAATCTGGGACGCTGTGGTTTTCTGGCTACCTGCGAAGTCAGCGAGATGGAAGCCAAGCTCTCCGCTGTTGCACGGGGAGAGTTCAGCGTAGACAACCGGATGCTGCTGTATGTCCGCGTTCTTGGCCACGATGGCTGGGAGGGCCACGCCCTGAATGACGTGGTGGTCACAAAGGGCCGCCTGCAGCAGGCGATCGATTTCAGCATTTACTGCGATGATATTTTAGTAGAGCACTACCGTGGGGACGGTGTGATCGTTGCAACGCCCACCGGCTCCACAGCGTATTCGCTGGCGGCGGGCGGGCCGATCCTGGATTCCCAGACGAAGGGCGTTGTTGTAACGCCTATCTGCCGCACAGTCTGGCCAGCCCGGCCATGGTGTTTGCGCAGGAGCGCAAGCTGAATATCTGTGTGGGACAGGTGGCCGATGATGAAGTGTTTATCAGCTGCGATGGCAGAGCTGGCTGTCCGCTCAAGGCCGGCGCAACGGCTGAAGTAAGGCTCTCCGATCAGGTGGTAAAGCTGATCACCTTCGGAAAAGCAGATCAGTTCCAGGCCATTGACCAGAAGCTTCGCAGCAGACGATAAAGGGGAGGCGAGTTTACGATGCGCGCAGCCGTAAGGAAGATGTAAAAAGCAAGGGAGAACGTCAGCAGGTGATTCTCCGGCTTGTGCAGGAACACCCGATCAGCCGGCAGGAAGTTCTGCTGGATCACCTTTCCAAAGAGGGGTTCGAGGTAACACAAGCCACCGTTTCCCGCGATATCCGGGAGCTGTGTTTGGTAAAAGCTGCCACGGCAGAGGGGTATCGCTATGTCTCCAGCCGGAACGAAAGCTTCAACCCCAAAACGCAGGGAAGGTTTGAAACGATCTTTCATGAATCCGTGCTGGGGGTAGATTACGCCGGACATGTTGTGCTGGTAAAGTGCTATTCTGGCATGGCCAACGCCGCATGCGAGGTTTTTGACGCATTGCAGTGGAAAATGTGGTCGGCACGCTTTCGGGCGACGACACGTTCCTGATCGTTGCACGGTCGGAGCGTGATGCAAAAACGATCTGCTCGGAACTGACGAGACACATTGGATAAAAATAACGCGGGAGAAAAGATATGCTGAGCAGCCTGCAAATTGAAAATGTTGCTGTGATCCAGAAGGCTGAAGTACATTTCAAGCCGGGCCTGAATGTTCTTACCGGTGAGACTGGTGCCGGCAAGTCGATCCTGATCGATTCCATCAATGCGATCCTGGGAAACCGCACTTCAAAGGATCTTGTGCGCACAGGGGCCTCCAAGGCGGTGATCCGTGCAGCCTTTGAGGAGGTGCCCGGTACGGTGCTGGACAGCCTTGAGAAGGCGGGCTACGAGCGCTCGGATGCACTAATGCTCAGCCGAGAGATCACAGCCGAGGGCAAAAGCACCTGCCGCATCAACGGAATGCCTGCAACGGCTGCGGTTCTGCGGGAGCTGTGCGGAGGACTTATCAATATCAACGGTCAGCACGACTCCGTGGGCCTTCTGAACCCGGCAAGACATCTGGCATTCTGGATGATTATGCGCAGAACAGCGTGGAGTTTCAGGACTATTATGTCCTGTACCGGGAGCTTGTGCGCATCAAGCGGGAGCTGGATGCCATGATCACCGACGAAGCCGAAAAGCAGCGCAGGATCGATCTGTTGAGCTATCAGGTGCAGGAGATCGAGGATGCCGGACTGACCGCCGGAAAGGAACAGACGCTGGAAAGCCGCCGCAAGATCCTTGCCAATGCATCTGCCATCCGGGATAAGATCGCACAGAGCTATGCATTGCTTTCGGGCGATGACGAGCCTCCGGCGCAGTCGATCTGCTGGGTGAGGCATCCAATGCAGTGGATGCTGCCGCGCAGCTGGATGATGCACTTGCCGGTGCATCCAGTCAGCTGCTGGATCTGTATTACAATGCAAAGGATGTTGCCGCAGATTTGATCGGTCGGCTGGATTCCTATGATACCAACGATGCGGAGCTGGACGAGATTGAGCAGCGTCTGGATCTGATCTACAAGCTCAAGCGCAAATATGGTGATACGGTAGAAGACGTGATCGCTTTTGGACAGAATGCAAGGGAAGAACTGGAGCGCATCCAGTCCTCACAGGAGCGGCATGACCACCTGCAGGCAGAAAAGCTCCGCCTTTATGCGCTGGCCCGTGAAAAGGCAGAAGCACTGACCCAGACGCGCCTGCGCGCTTTTGAAGAGCTGAACAAGCGTATTTCCGGCACGCTGGATTTTCTGAACATGCCGGGCGTGCGCATGACACTGCGCCATACCCGCGGCCCACTGGCAAGCCATGGGCAGGACAGCATCGAGTTCTACATTTCCACAAACCCCGGTGAGGCGCCCAAACCCCTTGCAAAAATTGCTTCCGGCGGCGAGCTGAGCCGCATCACGCTGGCCATCAAAAATGCAATGGCCGATAAGGATGCCGTGCCTACCGTGATCTATGATGAAATCGACAGCGGTGTTTCTGGCAAAGCCGCCGGGCGTATTGGTGAGGTACTGCGCCAGAGCGCACAGGGCCACCAGATCTTGTGCATCACCCATACAGCCCAGATCGCTGCACTGGCGGACTGCCATCTGCTGATTCAGAAAAATGTAGCCAATGACCGCACCTATACCGAGATCCATCCGCTGGATGAGGAGGGCAGGGTGGAAGCACTGGCCCGGCTGATCTCCGGCGACCACGTTACCGAGCTTTCGCGTGCCAATGCCCGCGAAATGCTGGGTCTTGGCGCAAAATAAGCCGCTGCAGATAAGGGGTTGACAAGCCCGAAGCATTGTGATAAAGTAGTCCTTGTTAATGGCGATGAAGGGAACAAGTACCTTGAAGTGTTCTGCCCAGAGAAACCCCGGTTGGTGTAAGGGGCCGCAGAGCAACAGGGGAAATACCTCCCGGAGCTGCAGGCTGAATGCCGTTCAGGTTAATAGGCTGTGCCGCGTGCGAGCGTTACAAACGCAGGAGTGTCTCTCTACTCTGGGGTGTGCACTCGTGAGGTCGTTTCTGTGAGGAAGCGGCAAACAGAGGTGGTACCGCGAATTTTCTCGCCCTCTGCCAAATTCATTTTTGGCAGAGGGTGTTTTATTTTTTCCCTCTGCCCACAAACAGGAGGAAAAAATCATGACTCTGTATGAAGAACTCAAGGCCCGCGGCCTGGTGGCCCAGATCACCGATGAAGAGATCATCGACCTGATCAACAATGGCAAGGCAACCTTTTACATCGGCTTTGACTGCACTGCCGACAGCCTGACCGCAGGCCACTTTATGGCCCTGACCCTGATGAAGCGCCTGCAGATGGCAGGCAACAAGCCTATTGCCCTGATCGGCGGCGGCACTACCATGATCGGCGACCCCTCCGGCCGTACCGACATGCGCAAGATGCTGACCAAAGAGGATATCGCCCACAATGCCGCATGCTTCAAAAAGCAGATGGAAAAGTTCATCGACTTCTCTGAGGCAAGGCACTGATGCTGAACAATGCAGACTGGCTGCTGAACCTGAACTACGTGGAACTGCTGCGTGATGTGGGTGCCTGCTTCTCCGTGAACAACATGCTGCGCGCAAAGTGCTACGAGCAGCGCATGGAGAAGGGCCTGTCCTTCCTCGAGTTCAACTACATGATCATGCAGAGCTACGACTTCTACTACATGTTCCAGCACTACGGCTGCAATATGCAGTTCGGCGGCGACGACCAGTGGAGCAACATGCTGGGCGGCACCGAGCTGATCCGCCGCAAGCTGGGCAAGGACGCTTATGCTATGACCATCACCCTGCTGACCGACTCTCAGGGCAAGAAGATGGGCAAGACCGCCGGCAATGCTGTCTGGCTGGACCCCAACAAGACCAGTCCATTCGAGTTTTACCAGTACTGGCGCAATGTGGGCGATGCCGATGTGATGAAGTGCATCCGTATGCTCACCTTCCTGCCGCTGGAGCAGATCGACGAGATGAGCACATGGAAGGATCAGCGCCTGAACGAAGCCAAGGAAATTCTGGCTTACGAGCTGACCAGCATGGTCCATGGCAAAGAAGAGGCCGAAAAGGCCCAGAATGCTGCCCGCGCACTGTTCAGCGGCAGCGCAATGGATACCGAGCACATGCCTTCTACTCAGCTGACCGATGCCGACCTGACCGATGGCTCCATCGGCATCCTGACCTTGATGGTCAAGGCTGGTCTGGCAGCATCCAACGGCGAGGCACGCCGTCTGGTCGTGCAGGGCGGTGTTCTGGTGGATGGCGAAAAGGTAGCCGCTCCCACCGTTGGCTTCACTGCTGAGCAGCTGGCAAAGGGTATTGTGATCAAGAAGGGCAAGAAGATCTACCACAAGGTCACTCTGTAAAAATATTGAACATGAAAATGCCGGTGTACTCTGTTTTGGAGTGCACCGGCATTTTTTCACTTGATGGAGGATTGCTCGCTTGCTTGCAGAATTTACAGCTCGTAAGCCTTCTTCAATGCTTCGTAAGCTGCATCCTCATTCTCTGCGTGGACCAGCAGGGAAATATCCAGATCGCTGGTGGTGATAAGCAGCACTTCAATGCCGGCCATTGCCAGAGAATTCAGTGCACGGGCAGCTACGCCGCAGCTGGTGACCATTTCTTCACCAAACAGGTTCAGCTTGGAATAACCCACGCTGATCAGCGGGGAAGCTTGGCATCCTTGTCCAGATTTGCAACGGAAATAGCCTTCATCACCAGCGGAAGATCACTGCTGGAAGCGGTAAAGCTGAAATCGATGGTGGTGCCATGGGGTGCACTCTGGCTGATCATATCTACGACCACACCGTTATCTGCAAAGATCTGCAGGTAACGTGCGAGGCTGTTGCCCTTGAACTCTACATCCTGCACACTGATCATCATGAGGCTCGGCTCAATATTGATCTTCGATACTCCGTACATAAGGATCCTCCGTTCTGCCCGAAAGGCGGGCTTCAACAATACAAAAATATTCAGGTAAGCTGCAAAAACTCCGGGTCGATATTTTCCCGGGCAATGGACTGAATCATTTCCAGGCTGAAATCTGGATACGCCTTCCGTACTCCGTGGGCCTTTGTAAGGGCTTCGGTATAATCGCGGAACAGGTAGGTACGCACATTGGATTTGCCTGCATCATAGTGGGTCATCGTCGGCAGAAGTCTGGGAGAGAGCACGCTGCAACGGACAGTGCCGTCCGGTTCGGTCGTTTTTTCAAGCTGAACCGATAAAATTGCGCCGACCAGCTGATCGGGCTTTTCCTGCGTGCTGATAAAATTGCCCAGAGAATAGGCCGTGAACACCTGCCTGCCGTCTGCTGCAGTCAGCCACTGTGCATTTTGCAGCACATGCGGGTGGGTGCCAATGATCAAGTCTGCACCCCAGTCTGCAAGGTTTTGCGCCAGAGTTCGCTGCGGATCTGCGATGGCATGGCTGTTTTCTACGCCCCAGTGCACACCCACCACCACAAAATCTGCAAGCTGACGTGCCGCTTTTACCTGCTGCTCGATTACATCGGTCTGGCTGGTATAGATCACATTGGCCTGCATGGAGCTGTTCTGCGGGATGCCATTGGTATGCTCTGTGTAGGAAAGATACGCGATCGTTACACCATTGACAGTCTGCAGCGGGATATGACCGTAGTCCTCTTTGCCCTTCCACAAACCGGTGGTCACTACATCCTCCGGCATACTGCCCCAGAAGCGCAGGGTAGCGGCAATGCCGGAAGCGCCTTTATCGTAGGTGTGGTTATTGGACAGGCTGAACACCCGCACACCCGCCCGGTAAAGCGCACGGGCGCAATCGCCCGGAGTGGAAAAGCACGGGTAGGTGGATGGCTCCAGCTCGTCCGTACAGAGTGTTTCCTGATTGATCCAGTTCACGTCCTGCTGCACGTAGAAGGGAGCGATGTGCTCATAGCAGTAATCAAAGCTGTAGCCTTCTGTTCCGGCAGCCCGGCGCTTTGCCTGCTTGTAAATAGGGGAGTGGATCAGATTATCTCCTGTTGCAGAAAAGCGGACAGTCTGAACCAGCGGCTGCGGTTCCGGCTCTGGCGCAGGCTCTGCTTCTTCCAGCTGTGATACAGTGGCAGAACCTGCAGAAGAGCTTTCCGTGCTCACCGGTTCTGCCGTCGGTATGCTTTCCTGCAGAAAGAACTTTGGCAGCAAAGGCAGGCAGAACAGAAATACGATCAGCATCGCTCCGGCTGTCCAGAAAGCCTGCCTTCTGGCGCGGCGTTTTGCAGTCGGCCTGCGCCGGTGCTGTTGCGAGGATTGTTTGCTCATCCGCGTCCACATCCTTCCACCCTGTTTCTGCCAAAAGCAGAGCAATCAGGCTTTTTAAAGTGCAGCGATCATATCACCCATATTGTACAGGCCCGGCTCCTTTTTTGCAAGGTAAACTGCTGCATTCACAGCGCCGTTTGCAATATTGCGGGAGTAAGCGGTGTGCTTGAGGGTGATCACCTCATCCGGACCGCAGAACAGCACTTCGTGATCACCCACGATGCTGCCGCCGCGCACGGAACTGATACCAATTTCCTTCGGGTCGCGCTTCTGGCGGACAGAAGAACGGTCGTAAACATAATGATATTCGCCATTATTCTGCTCGTTGATGGCATCAGCCAGCATCAGTGCAGTGCCGCTGGGAGCATCCAGCTTGTTGTGGTGGTGCTGCTCCACGATCTCAACATCGTAGTTCACACCCAGAATAGCCGAAGCGCGCTTGCACAGCTCCGACAGCACATTGATGCCCATGGACATATTAGCGCTCTTGAACACCGGCACCGTGCGGGATAGCTGCACCACCTTGAGCTGCAGCTCTTCCGAAAGGCCGGTGGTGCACACCACGATGGGCAGCTTGTGAGCTTCACAGTAGGCAGAGCCTTTTCCACAGCGGCCGGAGAGCTGAAATCGATGATCACATCGCCCTTGCCGTCCAGCTTTTCCAGGCTGTCATACACAGGGATGCCGTTCTGTTTACCATCCTTTATGTCGATGCCTGCAATCACGCGGCAGTCCTCGCGCTGTGCGATCATATCACACAGCACATGGCCCATGCGGCCGCCGATGCCTGAATCACAATATCCGTCATAATTTTTATCCTTTCCTGCCCGTTTTGCATATCGGCATATCGCAAATGCCCGGACAGAGCGCTCCGCCGGGCATTTTGCAGCCAAAAAACTTATTCTGTAATAAGACCCTCTGCACGCAGAGCCTTTTCAATCTGCTCCTTGTGTGCCTCGCTCGGCTCTACCAGAGGCAGACGGCACTCGCCAGCTTCCCAGCCAGTACATTCATGGCGTACTTCACCGGAATGGGGTTCACTTCACAGAACAAAGCATCTGCCAGCGGCAGCATTTCCAGCTGCAGCTCACGGGCTTTTGCGGTATCGCCGTCAAAGAATGCCTTGCAGCAGTTGTGCACCAGCTCCGGCTTGACATTGGACACGACGCTGATCACGCCCTTGCCGCCCAGAGCCAACAGGGGAACCACCTGATCGTCGTTGCCGGAATAAATGTTCAGCTCGTCGCCGCACAGCTGTGCGATCTTGGCTACCTGAGAGATGTTGCCGGAAGCTTCCTTGATGCCGTTGATCAGAGGATGCTTGCTCAGTTCCAGAGCAGTCTCCGGGGCAATGTTCAGGCCGGTGCGGGAAGGCACGTTGTACATGATCACCGGGATGCCTCCGGCCTCAGCCATGGCGGTAAAGTGAGCAACCAGACCAGCCTGCGTGGTCTTGTTGTAATAGGGAGTCACCATCAGCAGAGCGTCTGCGCCGCATTCGGCAGACTTTGCGGCCAGTGCGCAGCCGTGGTCGGTATCGTTGGAGCCAGCGCCTGCAATGACGGGCACGCGGTGGTTGACAACCTCCACCGTATACTTGATGGCGGCAAGCTGCTCCTCATCGGTCATAGTAGAGCACTCGCCGGTGGTGCCGCAGATGATGATGGCATCGGTATGGTGCGCGATCTGATCCTCAATAATGCGGCCCAGCTCGTCAAAGTTGATGCTTCCGTCCTCGTACATCGGGGTGATAATGGCAACACCCGCGCCGGTAAAGACAGGATTCTTCATAGACTAAAAACTCCTTTTGATGCGTTTGCACGCAAAATATACTCAGTCAAAATAGCCCTTTGCGGCCAGCAGCTCTGCCAGCAGAACGCCGCCGCCTGCAGCACCGCGCAGGGTGTTGTGGCTCATGCAGGCAAACTTGTAATCAAACAGGGTGTCCTCGCGCAGGCGGCCGATGCACACAGCCATGCCGTTCTCGGTGTTGCGGTCCAGCTTAGGCTGCGGACGATCCGGCTCGGTGAAGTAATGCAGGAACTGCTTGGGTGCGCTGGGCAGGTCAAGCTCCTGTGCGGGGCCACGGAAGTTTGCCCATGCCTCCAAAATCTGCTCCTTGGTGGGCTTCTTCTCAAAGCTTACAAACACGGCAGCGGTGTGGCCGTCGGAGACAGGCACACGGAAGCACTGGGCGGTGATCACCGGCTTTTCGGCGTTCACGATATGGTCGCCCTCAATGTGGCCCCACAGCTTGAGCGGCTCGCGCTCGCTCTTTTCTTCCTCGCCGCCGATGTAGGGAATCACATTGTCCATGATCTCGGGCATACGGTCAAAGGTCTTACCTGCACCGGAAATGGCTGATAGGTGCACACCAGAGCCTTGCTGACACCAAAATCCTTCATCAACGGGTGCAGGGCGGGAACGTAGCTCTGCAGGCTGCAGTTGGACTTGACGGCAATAAAGCCGCGCTTGGTGCCCAGACGCTTGCGCTGTGCGGGGATGATCTCGATGTGGTCGGCGTTGATCTCGGGCACCACCATGGGCACATCCGGGGTAAAGCGGTTTGCACTGTTGTTGGACACCACCGGGCACTCAGCCTTTGCATAGGCCTCTTCCAGAGCCTTGATCTCATCCTTGGGCATGTTGACTGCACAGAAGATAAAATCCACCTGAGAAGCAACCTCTTCCACCTTGATGCATCCAAAACTACCATCTTCTTGACACTTTCCGGCATGGGGGAGGTCATGGCCCAACGGGAACCGACAGCTTCCTCATAGTCTTGCCGGCGCTGCGGCCGGATGCGGCCAGAACGGTCAGCTTGAACCAGGGGTGATTTTCCAGCAGCGTCACAAAACGCTGACCGACCATACCAGTCGCACCTACGATACCCACTTTATACTGTTTTTCCATTTCCAGCACCTTTCCTTTCGTGAAAGCGAACTCAATAAATATTTCTATTACATAGATTCACGGCTTGCAAACCGGACAGCGATGCAATATAATAGATACTGTTTATACAGATTTTATGATATCATTGATACGGTGTCCGTGTCAATCATCGGAAAGGCAAATTGCACGCTATGTTAAAAAAAGATTTTTGGTATGATTTACCCAAAGAACTCATTGCACAGGAGCCGGCTGACCCCAGAGACTCTGCACGGCTGATGGTGCTGAGCCAGAAAGACGACAGCATCCAGCACAAGATCTTCCACGATCTGCCGGAATTTTTAGAGCCGGGCGACCTGCTGGTGGTAAACAATTCCAAGGTCCTGCCCGCCCGCATTGTGGGCGTCAAGCAGCCCACCGGTGCTGTGTGTGAGCTGCTTTTGCTGCGTCAGGTCAAGGGCGACCAGTGGGAGTGTCTTGCAAAGCCTGGCAAGCGGATGCAGCCCGGCACGAAGGTGAGCTTTGGTGACGGCAGTCTGACCGCCGTGGTGGACGAGACCATGGAGGACGGCAACAAGTACGTTACATTCTATTACGATACCGAGACCCTTTATGAAAAGCTGGACGAATTTGGCAAAATGCCTCTGCCGCCCTACATCACAAAGCAGCTGGAGGATCAGAGCCAGTACCAGACCGTCTATGCCAAGGAGCTTGGCAGCGCCGCAGCGCCCACGGCTGGCCTGCACTTCACCCCGGAACTGATGGATACCATCCGCGCCAAAGGCGTGAACATTGCCGAAGTGACTCTGCATGTGGGTCTGGGCACCTTCCGCCCTGTACAGGAGGACGAGATCACGGATCACAAAATGCACAGCGAATGGTACTGCATCGACGAAAAACGGCGCAGATGATCCGCGATACCAAGCTGCCGGTCACCGTGTGATCGCAGTGGGCACTACCAGCTGCCGCACGCTGAAGCTGTTGCCGCAAAGTACGGCGAGATCCGCGCCTGCAGCGGCAACCACTTCTATCTTCC
>ENA-OQER01000212-OQER01000212.1-human-gut-metagenome-genome-assembly--contig:-NODE-212-length-32386-cov-5.512911_pt1 | contig 32386 bp, 44 predicted proteins | sample MGYA00242797_ERZ504639 | MGnify/ENA primary metagenome ERZ504639 (study PRJEB26092, sample SAMD00036306) | human gut metagenome | host: Homo sapiens | study: EMG produced TPA metagenomics assembly of... | reverse complement strand
AGAGAAAAAGGCGAAACCGCACGACAGAAACCACAACGAGAACGTGACGGATAATTCAGAATTATCTGAGCGAGACCAACACATCCAGCGACAGCAGTGCAGATGACACCAGCGACAGCTGATGCTTCCGATACATCTTCGGACAGCACAGCAGATTCCATCAGCGAAAGTACAGCGGAATAAGCAGAATTGTTAAAGAAGTAAAAGCGCTTACCACAGACGGGAAAATCCCGGAGTGATAAGCGCTTTTGTTATAGAGATTTAGAAAAAACTATGAGAAACACGCTCCGCGAGTTTCTCAAGTTATCGCGGCAGTCGCCAAGGTCTCGTGCAGGCACGGACTTTGGCTCGTTGCCCGCGTAAATTAAAAAACCGGAGGACATACATCCCCCGGCCTTTCGCTTATGGTTAATTAGCATTTAACAACGTTGGAAGCCTGCATTCCGCGAGCACCCTCGGTAAGATCGTAAGTAACCGCCTGACCTTCGTCAAGAGTTTTGAATCCTTCACCCTGGATAGCGGAGAAATGTACGAATACATCGTTTCCGTCTTCGCCTGTGATGAAGCCATAGCCCTTCTCTGCGTTAAACCATTTCACTGTTCCCTTGTTCATTGTGAGTTACCTCCATAAAATTAAAAAATAAGCATGATGTGGGAATGCATATGTTCCCCCATAAGCGAGTGAACTTTTGGTAAAAAAATTCACTAGCTATTACAGATTATATTGAAGGTGAATGCTAATATAATCTCTAATAGCTAGTGACCACGTATTACATCTCAACATCTTCTCGATTGAGACTATTATAATCTTGCAAATCAAAAAAGTCAAGAAAAAACTCTTTATTTCAGGAAAGATTTCGTGTATTATAAAAAGGAATAAATGGTCGGACGACGGCCAGAAGAAAAGAAAGGATCAGAGAACGTAAGATGAGTATCTTAATCAAAAATGGACAGGTCATCGACCCGGCCACCCAAAAAGACGAAATCAGTGATGTTCTGATCGAAAACGGCGTTATTACACGGGTTGAAAAAGGAATCCGCGTAAAAGATGCGCAGGTAATAGATGCAAAAGGCTGCTATGTAATGCCTGGCATCATCGATATGCATGTACATCTCCGCGACCCGGGGCAGACATATAAAGAAGATATTGAAAGCGGTTCGAAAGCAGCAGCAAAAGGAGGCGTGACAACGCTGGTAGCGATGCCGAATACAAAACCGGTCATCGACAGCCCGGACCGCGTCAACTATGTAACGATCAAAGCAGACCGTTTTTCTCCGATTAATGTACTGCAGGCAGGCGCCATCACAGTAGGACAGAAGGGTGAAGAGCTCGCCGATATCGAGGGCATGGTAAAAGCCGGCATCCCGGCGATCAGCGAGGACGGAAAATCCGTTATGAACGCGCTGCTCTACAAAGAGGCCATGGAGATTGCCGCAGAGAAAAACATTCCGGTGCTGGCTCACTGCGAGGACAAGAACCTCGTAAACGGCGGCTGCATGAATGAGGATGCAAACTCGAGAGAGTGGCATCTGCCGGGCATCACAAACTCCGTAGAGAACACGATTGTTGCAAGAGATATCGTACTTGCTGCAGAGACAGGTGCACACCTGCATCTGTGCCACTGCTCGACCAAAGAGAGCGTGGATATGGTGCGTGAGGCGAGAAAGGCCGGCGTTTCGATTTCCGCCGAGGTCTGCCCGCATCACTTTACCCTCTGCAGCGACGACATCGTAAAGGGCGACACCAACTACAAGATGAATCCGCCGCTCCGTACGAAAGAGGATCTCGAGGCACTGCGCCAGGGTCTGAAAGACGATGTCTTCGATGTCATCAGCACCGATCATGCACCGCATGCGCTGACCGAGAAACAGGAGTCCTTCAAGAAAGCTCCGTTCGGCATCGTCGGACTGGAGACGAGCGTGGCTCTTACCATCACCGAACTTGTGGATACCGAGGTCATCACCCCGATGCAGATGGCGGAGAAGATGAGCTACAATCCGGCAAAAATCCTGCACCTGGACAAGAAAGGTTCTCTTGCTCCTGGCATGGACGCCGATGTGGTTGTCATCGATCCGGAAGCAGAGTATGTGATCGATCCGAAGGAGTTTGTTTCCAAGGGCAAAAACACTCCGTTCGGCGGCAAGAAAGTCAAAGGAAAAGTTATGGCTACCGTATGCGGCGGCAAGATTGTATACGAAGCTGAGTAATTTCTATAAGAAAAAACAGAAGAGGGAGAGTAAGCAGATGATTAACAAACTGATTGCAAACATTAAAAAAACAAATGCACCGATCGTCGTAGGTCTGGACCCGATGCTGAACTATGTGCCGGAGCACGTACAGAAAAAGGCATTTGCCGAGTACGGAGAGACACTCGAAGGAGCTGCAGAGGCCGTTTGGCAGTTCAATAAAGCGATTGTCGATGCAACATACGATCTGATTCCGGCTGTAAAACCGCAGGTTGCCATGTATGAGCAGTTCGGCGTTCCGGGAATGGCAGCGTATGAGAAGACCGTTTCCTACTGCCAGGAAAAGGGTCTCGTTGTCATCGGCGATATCAAACGAGGCGATATCGGTTCTACTTCTGAGGCGTATGCAGTCGGCCACCTCGGCCACGTGCAGGTGGGAAGCAAATCCTACGCCGGATTCCATGAGGATTTTGCAACTGTCAATCCGTATCTTGGATCTGACGGCGTAAAACCGTTCATCAAGGTCTGCAAAGAGGAGAAAAAAGGTATCTTTGTTCTGGTAAAAACCTCGAACCCGTCCAGCGGCGAGTTCCAGGACCGCATCATCGACGGACGTCCGCTGTATGAGTGGGTCGGCGAGCAGGTTGCCGCGTGGGGCGAGGAGCACATGGGCGATGATTACAGCTATGTGGGAGCTGTTGTCGGCGCTACGTACCCGGAGATGGGCAAGGTGCTGCGTAAGGTAATGCCGAAATCCTACATCCTGGTACCGGGCTACGGTGCACAGGGTGGAAAAGGAAAAGACCTCGTTCACTTCTTCAATGAGGACGGACTGGGTGCAATCGTAAACTCTTCGAGAGGTATTATCGCTGCTTACAAACAGGAAAAATATGCCGAGTTTGGCACTGAGAACTTTGCGGATGCTTCGAGAGCAGCTGTAAAGGATATGGTTGAGGATATCAGCGGGGCGCTTGCTGCTGCAAAATAAGAATACAGGGGTGAAAAGCTCAGAAGGTCTGCCGGGTAGATGTTATGCCGCCGGAGGATATTTTGGCTTTTCGCCGATTCAAGAAAATAAAAGGAGTGTTCAGCTTATGAAAATCAAGGAATGCTGTACTGTGGAAAGTCAGGAGTGCATTGCAAAAGGAATTTACAGCATGTGGATTTCTACGAAAGTGATTGCGAAAGAGGCGAAGGCCGGCCAGTTTATTTCTCTGTTTTCGAAGGACGGCAGCGTCTTCTGCCGCGTCCGATTTCTCTTTGTGAGATCGACCGAGAGGGAGGAAGACTTCGGATTGTCTACCGTGTGGCAGGTGCAGGAACGGAGGAGTTTTCGCATCTGAAAGCGGGGGATGAGGTTGATATTTTAGGGCCGCTTGGAAATGGATTCCCGATCGAGGAAGGTAAGGGAAAACGTGTGATGCTGATGGGCGGCGGTATCGGTGTTCCGCCGATGCTGCAGACGGCGAAGGATCTTGGAACGGACACGATCATCTGCTGTGGTTACCGCGATGAGTTGTTCTTAAATGAGGAGTTTGCTGCGGCAGGCGATCTTCATATTGCAACGGAGGACGGAAGTGCCGGTGTGAAGGGCAATGTGATGGATGCGGTGCGCGAGGATCATCTGGAAGCAGATGTAATTTTTGCCTGCGGTCCGGCTCCGATGCTGCGTGCGATTAAGGCGTACGGTCTGGAAAAGGGAATTCCATGCTGGATTTCGATGGAAGAGAAGATGGCGTGCGGCGTTGGCGCATGTCTTGCGTGTGTCTGCCAGTCGACTGAGGTGGATGGTCATTCACATGTGCACAACAAGCGGATCTGCAAGGACGGACCGGTCTTTTTAAGTACGGAAATTGAGCTGTAAGTGACGCGAGGAGGAGAAAAAGCGATGAAGACAAGTGTGAATCTGGCGGGTGTGGAACTGAAGAATCCGGTTATGACGGCATCTGGTACGTTTGGCTCCGGCGCGGAGTACAGTGAGTTTGTGGATTTGAAGGAGCTTGGCGCGGTTGTGACGAAGGGTGTTGCGAATGTGCCGTGGCCGGGGAATCCGACGCCGCGTATTGCGGAGGTTTACGGCGGAATGCTGAATGCGATCGGACTGCAGAATCCTGGTATTGATGTGTTCTGTGAGAGGGATATTCCGTTTTTGAAACAGTTTGACACGAAGATTGTGGTGAATGTGTGTGGACGGACGACGGAGGATTACTGTGAGGTTGTGGAGCGATTGACTTCGGAGCCGGTGGATCTGCTGGAGATTAATATTTCGTGCCCGAATGTGAAGGAGGGCGGTATTGCGTTTGGACAGGATCCGAAGGCGGTGGAGGCGATCACCAGAGAAGTTAAAAAATATGCGAAGCAGCCGATTATTATGAAATTGAGCCCGAATGTGACGGATATTACGGAGATGGCGCGGGCTGCGGAAGCCGGCGGGGCGGATGTGCTGTCGCTGATCAATACGCTTACTGGGATGAAGATTGATATTGAACGGCAGAAGTTTGCGATTGCGAATAAGACTGGCGGTATGTCGGGGCCGGCGGTGAAGCCGATTGCGGTGCGGATGGTGTATCAGGTGGCGCAGGCAGTGAAAGTGCCGATTATTGGTATGGGCGGTATTGCGTCGGCGGAGGATGCGCTGGAGTTTATTCTGGCGGGGGCTACGGCGGTTTCGATTGGGACGGCGAATTTCTTTAATCCGTATGCGACTGTTGAAACGGTTCGCGGTATCGAAGAGTATATGAGAAGGCATAAGGTTGACGATATTAATTCGCTGATCGGGGCGGTGAGATAAGACGGACGGCCTCGAGCGGCTTCGCATCTGCGGTGCGGCGGGCGAGAAAGAGGCGGAACTGTGGCTCAGAATGGGTACAGGGAAACGGGAACCATCCCATTTTCCTGCACCTGTTCCGGGCTCACAGTTTCTGCCCTCTTTTTCTATGCCCGCCACACGGCAGGCGCAAATTCCAGTGAGGTCTGGTTGTGTGGAGCTGAAACGAAGTAGGTCTGGATCCGCCGGGGGCGGATCGGCGTGAGAGTGTTGTGGTGGGTGCATAGTATATAGAAAATGGAAGGTGGTATGTGAGATGAAGTATGGGATCATTAAAGTGAAGCGGGCGTTTTTTGTATGAGGAGAATGGGGTTGATGTGGTGGATGAGGTGTTTTTTGGATGGAGCGTGATGTGGGAAGATGAGGGGGAGTGGATTGAGGTTTGGACGCATTATGGGGTATCGGGGGTGGATGGAGAGGAATTGATTGAAGAGAAAAGCCGGGAGTGGATGGAGGAGAGGGAAAAGGCAGGGAATACGTATGTGGTGACACGCGGGTTTGCGGATGTGATGAGGGGAGCGCGGGTGCAGTCGCGGATGTTGGAGACGCTGGGACGGGGGTGTTTTGTGGAGAAAATGGAGGAGACGGAGAATGGGTATGCAGGGTGAAACTGGCGAATGGGATCAGTGGGTTTGTGCCGGAGGTGGCGATTAAGAAAAAGACTGGATTCGGATCGGTTTTTGTGGGGAAAATCGGAAGAGCGGTTTTTTGTGGAGCAGGGGATTCCGGAGGGGTGGTCGGAAGAGAAGTTTCGGAGGAAGGTTGTGGAGTGTGCGAAGGGGTATCTTGGATGCCAGTACCGGTGGGGCGGGAAGGCGGCGGATGGGATTGACTGTTCGGGTGTGGTGTTTATGGTGTATTTGATGAATGGGGTTTTGATTTGGCGGGATGCGGATATCAGGGAAGGGTATCCGATGAAGGCGATCTGGAGAGAAGGGGAGGAGATGTGTCTGGTGGAGGAACGGGCGAAGGCCGGGGATCTGCTGTTCTGGAGAGGGCATGTGGGGATGTATCTGGGGGACGGCAGGTATCTGCACTGTACGGGGCATGAGAGGGTGTTTGGGTGCAGGGTGAATAGTCTGCGGAGAGGGGATGAGGATTTTAGGGAGGATCTGGCGGAGGCGCTGAAAGGGGTTGGGAGTGTTTTTTCGTGAAATATCTGGAAGCGGAAAGCGATCATATGATACAGTCCGGCGATTTTCCGACGAGTCTTATTATGGCGGACTGCAATTATCTGAAGCGGACGAACGACACGCTGGGCCACGAGTACGGTGATCTGCTGCTGCAGCGGACGGCACGGAAGTAAATAAGACATATATAATTGACATCAGGAAATATCATTTTTGTATTGGTAATCCCTGAAAAAGTTTGTTATAATAATAACAAAGTCGAAAACAAAAGACAAAAGGCGGCTTAAACAGAGAGTGGAAAAACAGAAAAATCTGCTGATCTGATCTGCCGGAGCCGCCTGATCAGAAGCAAAACAAGAAAGGGGTTCTGAACAATGGCAAGATTTACATTACCAAGAGATTTATACCACGGAAAGGGTGCTTTAGAGGCACTGAAAACATTTGAGGGAAAACGCGCAATGGTCTGTGTAGGCGGCGGTTCCATGAAACGCTTCGGTTTCCTGGATCGTGCAGTGGATTACCTGAAAGAGGCTGGCATGGAAGTACAGCTTTTCGAAGGAATTGAGTCTGACCCGTCTGTAGAGACGGTTATGCGCGGTGCAAAAGCGATGGAAGAGTTCCAGCCGGACTGGATCGTAGCAATGGGCGGCGGATCTCCAATCGACGCAGCAAAGGCAATGTGGATCAAATACGAGTATCCGGACATCACCTTCGAGGAGATGTGCAAAGTATTCGGAATGCCGAAACTTCGTAAGAAAGCTCACTTCTGTGCAATTTCTTCGACATCAGGAACGGCAACGGAGGTAACCGCATTCGCAGTTATCACCGACTATGAAAAAGGTATCAAATACCCGCTGGCAGACTTCGAGATCACACCGGATGTCGCAATTGTTGACCCGGATCTGGCAGAGACCATGCCGCAGAAGTTAGTTGCTCACACCGGTATGGACGCTATGACGCATGCGATCGAGGCATACGTTTCCACTGCAAACTGTGACTTTACCGATCCGCTGGCTCTGTATGCGATCCGTATGATCCAGGCAGATCTTGTAGATTCCTACAACGGAGATATGGCAAAACGTGACAGCATGCACAACGCACAGTGTCTCGCTGGTATGGCATTCTCCAACGCACTGCTTGGTATCGTTCACTCCATGGCACACAAAACAGGCGCAGCATTCGCTGATTACGGCGCTCACCTGATCCATGGAGCAGCAAATGCCATGTATCTGCCGAAAGTTATCGCTTTCAATGCAAAAGATGAGACCGCAGCAAAACGTTACGCAGTCATCGCTGACGAGATGAAACTGGGCGCGAGACAACCGAAGAGAAAATCAAACTTCTCATCGCTTATCTGCGCGGCATGAACGACAAACTGAACATTCCGCAGTGCATCAAGAACTACGGAAAAGACAGCTATCCGACCGAGCAGGGATTCGTTCCGGAAGACGTATTCCTGGAGAGACTGCACGACATCGCCGTAAATGCCATCGCCGATGCCTGCACCGGATCCAACCCGAGACAGCATCTGTTGAGAGATGGAAAAACTGCTGAAATGCTGCTACTATGATACAGAAGTAGATTTCTAAAAAGAAAACATATCAAAATCTCTCCGTTCTCTGGGCGGAGGGATTTTTGCGTTAGAGAATAAAATTTATCCTCTTCCAGCAAGAAGACTCCGACCTCTAAGGTGAGAGATGAATTGCGTCCGTTATCTTCTTGATATTGGGTTCTAATCATGGTATAATAGAATCAGTCGAATAGAAGAAAGGGGGTCGAAATACAATGGATTTGGATAATAATGCACATTCAGTGTTTTTACTGCACTATCATCTTGTTCTTGTGGTTAAGTACCGCAGACAGGTTTTTGATGACGCAATTTCCGGCAGGGCAAAAGAGATCTTTGCGTATATTGCTCCAAATTACAATATCACCCTTGAAGAATGGAATCACGATAAAGACCATGTGCATATACTTTTCAAGGCCCACCCCAATACGGAAATAAGCAAGTTCATAAACGCATATAAAAGTGCAAGCAGCAGACTTTTGAAAAAAGAATTCCCGCAGATAAAGAAAAAGCTGTGGAAAGAACATTTCTGGAGTCAGAGTTTTTGCCTGCTTACAACGGGCGGTGCCCCGATTGAAGTAATCCAAAAATACATCGAAAGTCAGGGACAAACGGATCGAAAAAGGAAGTGACCAACATGCAAACAAAGCATATAAATTCAGAATATACCCCGATGATGCGCAGAAAGTTTTGTTTGCCAGAACGTTCGGCTGTGTCCGAATGGTGTACAACCATTGGCTTGCCAGAAAAATCAGGCAGTATGAGGAGAACAAAACCACGGTAACCTACACGGTTTGTGCAAAAGAAATGGCTGAAATGAAGAAAACAGAAGCATACGCATTTTTGAGGGAAGTAGACAGTGTCGCATTACAACAATCGCTTCGGCATCTTGATACGGCATTTCAGAATTTTTTCAAACAGCCGAAGACAGGTTTTCCAAAGTTTAAATCTAAAAAACAGAATAAAAAGAGCTATTCAACGATCTGTATCAACGGAAACATCGCCATATTGAATGGATATTTGAAATTGCCGAAAGCCGGCCAGGTCCGGTTAAAACAACACAGAGCTGTTCCGAAAGAATACAAATTAAAATCTGTAACAGTAAGCCAGACACCAGGCGGAAAATATTATGCAAGTATTCTTTTTGAGTACGAAAATCAAGTACAGGAAAAAGAGATGCGGCGTTTTCTGGGGTTAGATTTTTCCATGCATGAATTATATCGTGACAGCAACGGGAATGAACCTGCATATCCGAAGTATTACAGGAATGCAGAGGAAAAATTAGCGAGGGAGCAGCGCAGACTTTCCAAAATGCAGAAAGGTTCGAACAACCGTAGCAGGCAGAGAATCAAGGTGGCAAAACTCCACGAAAAGGTTTCCAGTCAACGAAAGGATTTTCTGCATAAGCTGTCGAGGCAGACAGCAGATGCTTATGATTGTGTATGTATAGAATCCTTAGATATGAAAGCAATGTCACAGATGCTGAACTTTGGAAAATCTGTTTCAGATAACGGGTGGGGAATGTTCACAGGGTTCTTGAAATACAAACTTGAGGAACAGGGTAAAAAGCTTGTGAAGGTGGACAAATTTTTCGCCAGCAGTCAGATTTGTTCCGTTTGTGGTTACAGGAACGCAGAGACAAAAAATCTTGCGGTCAGAGAGTGGGATTGTCCGCAGTGTGGAACCCATCACGACAGAGATGTAAATGCGGCTGTCAATATCAGAAATGAGGGAATGCGGCTGGTAGTGGCATGACCGTAACGTAATATAATAAAACCGTGGGACACACGGGGATAGCTCGCCTATGCTTAGCACATTGGTGCTATCGAACGAGAACCAAACCTACCGAGGTTAGGGAAGCCCCCACCTCTACAGGTAGGGGAGGATGTCACGTTTTTTTATGCGAAATCCTGTGTCTGGACTGGAAAAACAGAGGCGTTTATGGTAGTATAGAAAAGAATAGAAGTAAAAACGGGCGGCATTGCGAAAAAAGATGCCTTCCCCTGAAAATATGGAGGAAAAAAGATGGAACAGTACAAGCAGGAGTTTATCGAGTTTATGGTCGAGAGCCAGGTATTAAAATTTGGAGAGTTCACTCTGAAAAGCGGAAGAAAATCCCCGTTCTTCATGAATGCGGGCGCTTACGTAACCGGAAGCCAGTTAAAACGTCTCGGCGAGTATTATGCAAAAGCAATCCATGACAATTATGGACTGGATTTCGACGTTCTGTTTGGACCGGCCTACAAAGGAATCCCGCTCAGCGTTGTAACCGCTATTGCGATTCATGATCTCTACGGTGTGGAAGTACGTTACTGCTCCAACCGGAAAGAAGCAAAAGACCACGGCGGAGATGCAGGACTGCTGCTTGGAAGCAAAATTAAAGACGGCGACCGCGTTGTCATCATCGAGGATGTTACCACCTCCGGAAAATCCATCGAGGAGACGTTCCCGATCATCCAGGCACAGGGCAATGTGGAGATCAAAGGTCTGATGGTATCCTTAAACCGTATGGAGCGCGGAAAAGGCGACAAGAGCGCACTTGAGGAAATCCAGGAAACCTATGGCTTCCCGCAAATGCATTGTAACCATGGAGGATGTCATCACCTATCTGTACAACCGTCCATGCCAGGGCAAAATCCAGATCGATGACAAGATGAAGGCTGCCATTGATGCTTATTATGAGGAGTACGGTGTCAAATAAGACGTGGTACACTTGAAAAAAGGAGTTTTGCACGATGAATGAAAAAATCTATAAAACCATGGGACGTGTCGGCGGCGGAAATATCGCCATGGGCGCAGTACTGGTTGTGGTAGGGGTAGCAACCGGTGTCCTGATGATCGTAAGCGGAGCAGGTCTGCTGAAACGACGCGGGGAAATTATGTTTTAAGAAAATGCCGGAATATTTTGGAAGCGCATGCGCCGAAGAGGTATTCCGGCGTTTCTGATACCACGCAGAAAGGGGAAACGAAGATGAAGCAGGAGACGAAAGCCAGAATCCGCGTTGTGGGACGGATTTTATTTCTGGTGTATCTTCTTGCGCTCGTTTATTTTCTGTTTTTTGCAGAAGAATACGGGAGAAGAAACTTTTTTGAACTGGATTACCGTTACAATCTGGTGCCGTTTCAGGAAATCAGACGGTTCTGGATTTACCGCGAAAAGGTGGGATTCCTTGCCGCATTTTTAAATCTGGCGGGCAATGTGATCGGTTTTCTGCCGTTCGGCTTTATCGTTCCGGTGATGCACAAAAAAATGGAGAGTTTCTGGAAAGTATCGCTTCTTGGTTTTATGTTCAGCCTCTGCGTGGAGACGATTCAGCTCATCACGAAGGTGGGCTGCTTTGATGTAGATGATCTGATGCTGAATACGCTTGGAGCCATGATCGGCTGCGGCGCATTCCTGATCTGCAATAAATTCAGGAGATGGAAATATGGCGAGGAAGAAGTATAATTACAATTTTGTCCGGAAGCCGTCGGAAGGCGGAAAGGAAGCTCTCTATATGGCAGGTGCTTCGGTCTTTCTGTTTCTGCTGGCTTCGGGCGTATCGTTTGCATTCCGCGGAAACGGAGGCATTTTTCTCGGAGCAGCGGGACTGTTCTCATTCCTTCTGTCGGGATACGGCTTCTATGTGGGAATGAAGAGCTTTAAAGAAGAACAGGTCAGCCACAGAATGTCGGTTCTCGGCTCGATTACGAGCGGCGGCATGCTGGTCGCATGGCTGGCACTGTTTCTGATCGGTGTGAGATAAATGTACTCTCGTAAAATCAAGCACAGAAAGACTCCGGGAGTACATCTAAAAGAAAAGGGGAAAAAGATGGATCGCGAACGTTTTTGAAAAACAGCTGAATTTTATTCTGGAGATTGATAAAGAAAAACAGATCCTGCGCCAGACGCACATCCGCGGCTATTCGCGCCAGGAGGACGACGCGGAGCACGCATGGCACATGGCGGTGATGGCATTTCTGCTGCAGGAATATTCGAACGAGAAAATCGACATCGGCAGAACGATGCTCATGCTGCTGATCCACGACCTCGTGGAGATTGATGCAGGCGACACGTATGCGTACGACGCGGAGGCAAACAAAACAAAAGACGAGAGAGAACACAAAGCGGCCGAGCGCATCTACGGCCTGCTGCCGGAGGATCAGGGAAAAATGCTGATGGATCTCTGGCTCGAGTTCGAAGCGTATGAGACACCGGAAGCGCGCTTTGCCCATGTGATGGACAATTTCCAGCCGCTGCTTTTAAATCATGAGAACGATGGAAAAGACTGGACCAGCCACAATGTGCGGATTTCCCAGCCGTTAAAACGAAACGAGAAGACGGCGACCGGCTCCGAGGAGATCTGGAGTTATATGGAAGAGATTCTCGAACAGAGTATCCGGGATGGAAAAATTATTGACGACCGGGAAGAAAAACAGGAATAAGTTAAGAAGAATGAGGGGCAGATCTGCCCCTCGTAACAGTTAAAGAGAAACAGAAAGGGATTTTTTTATGACGGATGAATTATTAAACGAGCGGTATGCGCTTGCAATTGAGCGGATCCGCCAGATTCCGGCGGAAAAAAGCGTTCCGCAGCCGTACCGCGATTTTTTTGCACAGATGGCACAGTACCTCTGCAAAATGGACCAGATCCGGAGCAGAATCGCAGAAGGATATCTAAAAACAGCATCCGAGGAAGAGCTGGCTGTTTTTAACCGCGAGCCGTATGAAGATGTGATCGGGGAGCGGTATGAGACCTCCTACGGAAACCCGGCGTTTGCCGTGCGGGCACTTGGTGAAACGCATGGAAGGAGCCTCTGCTGCCTGTACCGGGAGCTGGGAAATGCTGTTGTCTGGGTCTATGAGGACCGCCTGCTGGAGCTGACTGCGGCGATGGAGCTGTATCTCGAGTTGTATGCGATGTTCGAGGAGGAGACGCTGCCGTCCGCGCAGTATGTAAAAGAGAGCATTTACTGGTATGTGAGCGATTACGCCGAGGAGCGCCAGGAATACCAGGTGCGCGAAATTGTCGACCCGTCGCTGCACTTTGTGAAGGATATTGTGATGGAATCTGATCTGACGGATCTGCGGTATCTGTACCAGTACGGCGAATATATCACCGAAAATGAGAAGGGTACAGCCCGCTTTTTAAATACGTTCAGCCAGGAAGAAATCGACGCGATGGCACGCACCTACACAGAAGGCTTCCGCAAGTGCTTTCTCGTGGCGCGAAAAGATCTGTCGAAAAAGAAGACAGTCAGCATCCGCTTCCACATCGGTTTTGAGCGCATGATCCGTGCGGCAATATTACAGTTCCGCGAGATGGGACTCGAGCCGGTGATTTCCCGCGGCGCGCGGAGAACGTGGGTTGCCGGTGCGTCTGCGAATAAGCAGTATGACTACGATCACCGGAACGATGAGGCGCTGTATCTCAACGAGGATCTCGTGAAGAGACGGCTCCGCGCGATGCAGGTGAAATACGACGAGTACAAAGAACTGGCGGGCGGCTATGCCGGCCCTGCGTGGTGGAAACCTTCGGCGAAGTTCCGTTTGAGCCAGTAAATAAAAAACAGGCACTGCACTTAAACGAGCGCCAGCAAAAGCTCCGTGTCGGTTTCCAGAACGAGGCGGGCCAGATTGTAAACCGCTATATCAAGGATGACGAGTACGGCTACACGATCATCGCCTACCCGATGCCGGAGATCGATCCGCGCTACGAAAAAATTTTTTTGTGAGATCGTAAAGATCAACACGCTCGATTACGAAAAATACCAGCGCATCCAGCAGTACCTGATCGATGCGCTCGACGAGGGTGTTTCCGTGCATGTGCTTGGAAAAGGAGAGAACAGAACGGATCTGCGCGTGATGCTGCATCATCTGAACGATCCTGCGAAAGAGACGAATTTCGAGAACTGTGTTGCCGACTGCAATATTCCGGTCGGAGAGGTCTTTACTTCCCCGAGTCTTACCGGCACGACAGGCGTGCTCCATGTGACGGGAGTCTACCTGAACGAGCTGTATTACCGCGATCTCTGCCTGACGCTGACTGACGGCATGATCACCGCGTATGACTGCGCAAACTTCGAAAAAGAAGAGGACAATCGTACTTATATAGAAGAAAACCTGCTGTATCACCACAGGACGCTGCCGATCGGTGAGTTTGCCATCGGAACGAACACGACGGCGTACGTGATGGCAGAGCAGTACGGCATCGCCGGAAAACTGCCGATCCTGATCGCAGAGAAGATGGGCCCGCATTTTGCGATGGGCGACACCTGCTACGCCTGGGCGGAGGACAGCCCGATGTACAACCCGGACGGAAAAGAAGTAATCGCGCGCGAGAACGAGGTTTCGGCAAAACGGAAAGAAGATCCGTCGAAAGCATACTTCGGATGCCACACGGACATCACGATTCCGTACCGCGAACTGCAGTCGGTTGCGGTCGAAAAAGCAGACGGAACGACGATCCCTCTCATTGAGACGGACGCTTCGTCCTGCCGGGAACGGAAGAATTAAATGAACCTTTTGGCTGATTATGGGTTGACATTTCTGCGCCTGCTTAGTATATTATAAGCAGAACTGAATGATTAAAACATAAATATAAGCATAACTAATGAATAACACTTAGAACAGTTAATCAGAAAAGGAGAACAACATGGCTAAAGTAGGAATTGTGATGGGCAGCGACTCTGATATGCCGGTAATGAGCAAAGCAGCCGACATGCTGGAAAAATTTGGAATTGAGTACGAGATGAAAATCATCTCCGCACACCGCGAGCCGGATGTATTTTTCGAATATGCAAAAACCGCAGAGGAGAAAGGCTTCAAGGTTATCATTGCAGGCGCAGGTATGGCAGCTCATCTGCCGGGTATGTGCGCAGCTATTTTCCCAATGCCGGTCATCGGAATTCCGATGCATACCACATCGCTTGGAGGTCGTGATTCCCTGTACTCCATCGTACAGATGCCGAGCGGCATTCCGGTAGCAACCGTTGCCATCAATGGCGGTGCCAATGCCGGAATCCTGGCAGCAAAGATTCTTGCAACTTCCGATCCGGAACTGCTTGCAAAACTGAAAGCATATACACAGGAAATGAAAGAGCAGGTTGAGGCAAAAGACGCAAAACTGCAGGAAACAGGATACCGTAACTACAGTAAATAAAAACAAAGGACAAGGGAGGTTCACCATGGATTACAAGAACGCAGGAGTAGATATTGAAGCTGGATACAAATCAGTAGAATTAATGAAAGAGCATGTAAAGAAAACCATGCGCCCGGAGGTATTAGGCGCTTGGCGGTTTTTCCGGCGCTTTTTCCCTGGCAAAAATCAAAGAAATGGAAGAGCCGGTGCTGCTTTCCGGTACAGACGGATGCGGAACCAAGGTGAAGCTCGCCATGATTCTTGATAAACACGACACCATCGGCATTGATGCCGTTGCCATGTGTGTGAACGATATCGCATGTGCCGGCGGAGAACCGCTGTTCTTCCTCGACTACATCGCATGCGGAAAGAACTATCCGGAGAAGATCGCTTCGATCGTAAAAGGCGTTGCAGAAGCTGTCTGCAGTCCGATGCGCACTGATCGGCGGTGAGACCGCAGAGCATCCGGCCTGATGCCGGAGGATGAGTACGATCTGGCAGGTTTTGCTGTCGGCGTATGTGACAAGAAAGACATGATTACCGGTGAAAATCTGGCAGCCGGAGACGTACTGATCGGCATGGCTTCCACCGGCGTTCACAGCAACGGATTTTCTCTTGTCCGCAAAGTTTTCGATATGACAAAAGATTCTTTAAATACATACTATGATGAGCTCGGCGCAACCCTCGGCGAGACCCTGCTTGCACCGACCCGTATCTACGTAAAAGCACTCCGTGCCATCAAAGATGCCGGTGTAACCGTAAAAGCATGCAGCCACATCACCGGAGGCGGCTTCTACGAGAACATTCCGCGTATGCTCAAAGACAACACCGTAGCCGTTGTACAGAAAGACAGCTACACCGTACCGCCGATCTTTGATCTGATGGCAAAGAAAGGCAATATCGACGAGCAGATGATGTACAACACCTTCAACATGGGTATCGGTATGGTACTGGCTGTTGATCCGGAAGATGTAGACGCAGCGATGAAAGCCATCCGTTCCACCGGAGATACGCCATATGTGATCGGCCACATTGAAAACGGAGAAAAAGGAGTACAGTTATGCTAAGATTAGCAGTTCTCGTCTCCGGCGGCGGCACGAACCTGCAGGCGATTCTGGATGCGATTGACGAGGGAACCATCACAAACGCGGAGGTTTCTGTTGTCATCAGCAACAATGCAGGAGCGTATGCGCTGGAGCGTGCGAAAAAGAAGGAGATTGATGCGGTATGCCTTTCCCCGAAGACCTTTGCATCGAGAGAAGCATTCAACGAGGCACTGCTGGCGAAACTGCAGTCGTACAACGTCGATCTCGTTGTGCTCGCAGGATGCCTGGTTGTGATCCCGCAGAGCATTGTGGATGCTTATCCGAATAAGATCATCAACATTCATCCGTCCCTCATTCCGTCGTTCTGCGGAACGGGCTATTACGGACTGAAAGTGCACGAGGGCGTATTATCCCGCGGCGTCAAAGTGACGGGAGCGACGGTTCATTTTGTGGACGGCGGAACAGACACCGGCCCGATTATTCTGCAGAAGGCAGTCGAAGTGCACGAGGGCGATACACCGAAGGCACTGCAGCAGCGCGTCATGGAAGAGGCCGAGTGGGTCATCATGCCGCGTGCGATTGATCTGATTGCAAACGGAAAAGTAACGGTAGAAGACGGACACGTAAAGATAAAGGAGTAAGAGCGATGAAAGTACTGATTGTAGGAAGCGGCGGAAGAGAGCATGCGATTGCCTGGAAGGTGGCGCAGAGCCCGAAGGTAGACAAGATTTACTGCGCTCCTGGAAACGCAGGAATTGCGGAGTACGCAGAGTGTGTCGATATTGCAGCGATGGAGTTTGACAAGCTCGTTGCTTTTGCGAAAGAAAAAGAGATTGACCTGACCGTCATCGGCATGGATGATCCGCTGGTCGGCGGTGTTGTCGATGCGTTTGAGGCAGAGGGACTGCGCGTATTCGGACCAAGAAAGAATGCGGCAATCCTGGAAGGATCGAAAGCGTTCTCCAAAGACCTGATGAAAAAATACCATATCCCGACGGCGGCATACGAGACATTCTCCGATCCAGAAGCGGCAGAGAAATATCTCGAGACTGCAAAATTCCCGATCGTGCTGAAAGCCGACGGTCTGGCGCTTGGAAAAGGCGTTCTGATCTGCAACACCTTAGAGGAAGCAAAAGAGGGCGTTAAGACGATCATGCTCGACAAGAAATTCGGCAGTGCCGGAAATGAGATGGTCATCGAGGAATTTATGACGGGACGCGAAGTTTCCGTGCTCTCTTTTGTCGATGGAAAGACGATCAAGACGATGAGTTCTGCGCAGGATCACAAGAGAGCAGGAGACGGCGATACCGGTCTTAACACCGGCGGCATGGGAAACTTCTCTCCGAGCCCGTTCTACACAAAAGAGGTGGATGATTTCTGTAAGAAATATATTTATCAGCGACAGTAGATGCGATGGCAGCAGAGGGAAGACCGTTTAAAGGCGTGATCTTCTTCGGACTGATGCTGACACCGGATGGACCGAAGGTGCTGGAGTACAATGCCCGCTTTGGCGATCCGGAGGCACAGGTTGTGCTTCCTCGTATGAAAACAGATATCATCGATGTATTTGAAGCCTGCATCGATGGAACGCTTGACCAGATTGATCTGCAGTTTGCAGACAATGCGTGTGTCTGCGTTGTACTGGCTTCGAACGGTTACCCGGTTTCCTACGAGAAGGGATTCCCGATCCGTGGGCTTGCGACATTCAAAGAGCATGAGGGCTACTACTGCTTCCACGCCGGAACGAAGTTCAAGGACGGCGAGATCGTGACGAACGGAGGCCGTGTACTCGGCGTGACAGCACTTGGCGATACCCTGAAAGAGGCACGTGCGAATGCATATAAGGCTGTTGAATGGGTTGACTTTGACAATAAATATTACCGCCATGATATTGGAAAAGCGATTGACGAAGCGTAACGTGAATGTGAATTTTAATTTTGAGTAAAATGGAGCCGCCAGAATCCCGGTGAAAGGGAAATCTGGCGGCTTTGTCTTTTTATTCAGAAAAGGGAATAAAGCGCCGCCGTTCCGGATACAATAGTAAGGAGATCCTTTGCTTTTTAGCAGAATCAGAACAGGAAAGGCGGTCGGAAAAGATGGGAATCGTTTGTCTGGCGGGGATTTTTGCCGTATTTCTTCTGCTTGCATGGACGCTCTGCCGGGCGGCAGGATGGGAGAAAGAACGGGAAGATCTGGAACAGGAGCAGTACCTGAAAGAGTGGCGGGAGAAAAAGTTGAAAAAATCGAAAAAATTTGAAAATTAGTGTTGACATTTGGCGGGTGGAATGCTATACTAACGAAGTCGGTTGGTGATACAGATAAAAAGCGACAGACAAAACACTGATGTGGGGTCTTAGCTCAGCTGGGAGAGCATCTGCCTTACAAGCAGAGGGTCATAGGTTCGAGCCCTATAGGCCCCATATTTTATGAAAAACGGTGTTGAAAATGAATATGGCGAGATAGCTCAGTTGGCTAGAGCACGCGGTTCATACCCGCGGTGTCGAGGGTTCGAATCCCCCTCTCGCTACTTATGGAACCTTGAGAAATCAAGGGTTCTTTTGGCTTTATGGACAGTATGATGATATGGCTGTCATGTCAAAATCGTGTCTTGAAATCCACAGGGATTTGTGAGAAAATAAGACTACCTAAGAGCTTGTTTTGGGCTCTGAAAGTAAATAAAACAGTAATGGATAGAAGAAAGATAAGGAAAAAACAATGATAGAGTTTAATAAACCACCTTTTATTGGAACAGAACTGGAATACATCCGCCAGGCGGCAGAGGAAAACAACAAGCTGTGCGGCGACGGTCCTTTTACGAAGAAATGTTCTGCCTGGATGCAGGACAATTTCAACGTAAAACATGCGATGCTTACGACATCCTGCACCCATGCACTGGAAATGCAGCTTACCTGTCTGAGATTCGGCCGGGCGACGAAGTGATCATGCCGTCCTACACGTTTGTTTCCACTGCAGATGCCTTTGTTCTGCGCGGAGCAAAATCGTCTACGTGGATATCCGTCCGGATACGATGAACATCGACGAGACCAAGATTGAGGATGCCATCACCGAAAAAACAAAAGCGATTGTTCCGGTTCACTATGCGGGCGTTGCCTGTGAAATGGATACCATCATGGATATTGCAAAACGCCATAACCTGAAGGTTGTAGAGGATGCGGCACAGGGTGTGAGCGCGTACTACAAGGGAAAAGCCCTTGGAACGATCGGCGATTTTGGCTGCTACAGCTTCCATGAGACGAAAAACTATACGATGGGAGAGGGCGGCGCGCTGCTGTTCCAGGATGAGAATTATCTGGAAAAAGCAGAGATCCTTCGTGAAAAGGGAACGAACCGCAGCAAGTTTTTCCGCGGACAGATCGACAAATATACTTGGATCGACTACGGCTCCTCCTATCTGCCGAGTGATATGAATGCGGCTTACCTGCTTGCAGAACTCGAGGAACATGAGAAAATCGACAGAAAGCGGATGGCCATCTACAACTATTACCATGAGCAGCTCCGTCCGCTGGCTGAGGCCGGAAAGATCGAGCAGCCGGTTGTGCCGGAAGGCTGTGTACATAATGCACATATGTACTTCATCAAGGCAAGAAATCTGGAAGTGCGTACAAAACTGATCAAGTATATGAAAGAGCGCGGTGTGATGTGTGTCTTCCATTACGTTCCGCTCCATACCTCCCCGGCCGGACAGAAGTTCGGTGTTTTCCACGGAGAGGACAAATACACAACAAAAGAGAGCGAGCGCCTGATGCGTCTGCCGATGTTCTACAGCCTGTCTGAACAGGATATGGCATATGTCGTAGAGTGTCTCATGGACTTTAAAGAGTGGTAACATTTCATGTATGAGAAGTTTTTAAACTACTTTACGGACTATATTTTCGTGAAGGATGAGCCGCAGAAAGCCGATGTGATTTTTGTGCCGGGAAACGGATATCCGCAGATGGCGGCGCACGCGGCAGAACTCTGGAAAGAAGGATTTGCGCCGTATGTGCTTCCGTCGGGAAGATACAGTACTGTGCTCGGGCATTTCGCCGGTGTACAGGATCTTGCGGAGCAGTACGGCGGGAACTATGAAACCGAGTGGGAGTTTCTGCGGACGGTACTGCAGAAAAACGGCGTGCCGGAGAAAGCGATTCTGCGCGAAGACCAGGCGACGTATACGTATGAAAATGCACTGCGGTCACGGGAAGTGACAGATGCGGCGGGCATCGAGGTAAAAAAAGCGATCCTCTGCTGCCGGAATCTCCATGCGAGACGGTGTATTCTGTATTACCAGCTTGTCTACCCGGAGACAGAGTTTTTTGTCTGTCCTCGGATATTGAGTTCACCAGAGAAAACTGGCATACAAAGGGTGAATGGATCGACCAGGTGTTAGGAGAAATGGAGCGCTGCGGCGGTCAGTTCCACAAGATTCTGCGGGAACTGCCGGCGGATTCTGAATTTTAACACCAGTAGACAAGAAGTCCTCAGCTTCTAAAGCGGTGGGATGAATTGTTAAAAGAAACATAACGGCAGTGGTAGGCGGAGAGAAATCGGTATCCTCCACTGACATGAGGAAAGTCACAGTCGAACTATTCTCGACATGTCAGACTCCGTGAAAATACCGATTGTGAGTTGAAACGAAAAGATTTATAAAAAAGAGCGGAAATTGTGGTAAAATTGCGGCTCGTATGGTATACTATCGTTAAGTTAAGTTTCTAATCTAAAGCAAAGGTTGGTGGACAGTATGAATAAGATTGATGAAGTATTAGAGCTTTTAAAACAGAGAGAACGTGAGAACGAAAAACCGAAAAACGTGATTTTATGGGTCCTTGCCATTGTCGGAGCGGTAGCGGCAGTTGCAGGAATCGCATACGCAGTATACCGGTTTGTAACTCCGGATTATCTGGAAGACTTCGAAGATGATTTCGATGACGATTTCGACGATTACTTCGAGGATGAAGACGAAGATAAGTAGGATGGAAAAAAGAAACTCCGGTGCCGGAACGTGGTACCGGAGTTTTTCTGTCCGGAAATCAGTTTGACATAGAAGGAGAAGAGAATGAAAAAAGGAGAAATTTACGAGGGAGTCGTGGAAAGAATCGATTTCCCGAATAAAAGGACGTGTACATGTGGAGGGCGAGACGGTTACCGTGAAAAATGCAATTCCGGGACAGAAGATCCGCTTTCAGATCAACAAAAAAAGAAAGAACCGCATGGAGGGCCGCCTGCTCGAAGTAACAGAAAAATCCCCGATGGAAAAGCGCGATCCGGTCTGCAGTATTTTCCCGTCCTGCGGCGGATGCATGTACCAGACGATGAGTTATGAGGATCAGCTTGCAATGAAGGCCGGTCAGGTGAAAAAACTGCTCGACGATGCCCTCGTGGAGGCCGGCCAGGTCAATGAGGCGGGGGAGGCCGATTATCCGTTCCTTGGAATCAAGGGAAGTCCGAAGGAGTTTGCATACCGGAATAAAATGGAGTTTTCCTTCGGCGATGAATACAAGGACGGCCCGTTGTCTCTCGGACTTCATAAAAAGGGAAGCACCTACGATGTCCTGACCGCGTGCGACTGCAAAATCGTGCATGATGATTTCACAAAGATTCTGACCTGCGTGCTGGCGTATTTTAAAGAGCGGAACGCAAGTTACTACCACAAGATAAGCCACGAGGGTTACCTGCGCCACCTGCTGGTGCGAAGAGCCGAGAATACCGGAGAAATCCTGGTAAATCTCGTCACCACAAGCCAGGAAGAGTGGGATCTGATGCCGCTCGTGCAGGAAGTGCTTGGTCTGCCGCTGGAAGGAAAGGTTGTCGGATTCCTCCATATCATAAATGATTCCCTGGCAGATGTTGTAAAGAGCGATGAGACAAAAGTGCTCTACGGACAGGACTACTTCTATGAAGAACTCCTCGGACTGAAATTCAAGATCACCCGTTCTCCTTCTTCCAGACCAATTCCCGTGGCGCGGAAGTTCTCTACAGCACCGCCCGCGAGTCGTCGGCGAGACGAAAGACCGCACGATCTTCGACCTCTACAGCGGAACCGGAACCATCGCCCAGATCCTTGCACCGGTCGCAAAAGAAGTGATCGGCGTGGAAATCGTGGAAGAAGCTGTTACAGCTGCAAAAGAGAACGCAGAGGCAAACGGCCTTACCAACTGCAGTTTCCTCGCCGGAGACGTGCTGAAGGTGATCGATGAAATCGAAGAAAAACCGGACTTCATCGTTCTTGATCCACCGCGCGAAGGAATCCATCCGAAGCTTTGCCGAAGATAGTTGATTTATATAGGTGTGAAAAAATGCTTTACATCTCCTGCAAGCCGACTTCTCTTGCGCGGGATCTGGTAGAGTTTGCAAAATATGGATACCGTGTAGAAAAAGTCTGCTGTGTTGATATGTTTCCGGGAACGGTGCACTGCGAGACGGTTGTCTTGCTTTCCAAGGGTGAGGTCGACTCGAAAAAGATTCGGGTTGAGTTCTCTTTGGAAGATATGGATATGTCCGAATTTCAAGATGGGGCAACCTACACCCAGATTAAGGACTATGTGCTGGAGCATAGCGGGTTAAAGGTATCCAACCTGTATATCTCACAAATTAAGCGAAAATGTGGGATTGGGGTTGGTAAGAACTATAATTTGCCGAAGTCCGAGGATTCCAGACAGCCGCAGTGCCCACCGGAAAAAGAGAAAGCAATCCGAGAAGCATTCAAATATTTTGGGATAATCTAACATCCCGCAGAATGGAGGTTTCTTATGGATAGATTGGTTTCTTGTGAGTTCAACATGGATACTGCCTGTGTAGAGCTGAAATTCTTTGATGGTAGTATGATTGCGATTGATACGATTGCGGTTGAGAACGAGGTTGCCGACAATATGTATCAGAGGTCGGAACTGGATTATCTGATTTACAATGACCCGATTGGATATGCTGATTTGATATTGAACGGAGATTCCAAAACCTATTTGAAAAACTGTTACAGAGTATAAATCTGTGGATACGGCGATTGGAGCGATTTGCCTGGCTCACTAAACCTCTAAGCCATAGTTATTGGCTAAGGCAGATATTCAACTTTAATTTTAGAAAACATAAATAAAGGCTATCCAATCTTTTTGACTGGGTAGCCTTTGAAGTTTTGCTCTTTCTACTTTTTAAGAATCAATTTATGAATGACCATGCCGATTATCAAACCAAAGGATGATACTGCCAAATACCAAAGCGAATGTATCAATGCTGTCTCGTTATAGTATATAAACACAGATGGCACAAATGTAATTGCTATGATTATTGGATACAAGTACTTTACTTTCAGATTTGAAATGCTGCCAATTAGAATTGAAAGCAATAATGTTGCTAAAATAAGCAAAACTATCATTCCCATAACGTCTGTTGGTCCTGCAAATAATGGAAATACATAAAACATAAATAATTGAATTAAGAGTATTAGTATCTCCTTCAAGTATTTCTTCATAATCAAAACACCTCCGTTCATATAAACTCTTTTTTATTTCATTTTGCAAAGATTATCTTGATTTGCAGTTTGTCATTGTTGTAGATTGCTCCAATACTTCCGCCCATACGCTCAATCAGCAGCTTGGCGATGGACAATCCCAAACCGGTTGAATTGCGACTGGCTTCTACTGTATAGAAACGGTCAAACAATCTGCCGACCGTCACATAATTCAGATTGTGCGCCGTGTTGCTGAATGTAACACAGCCGTTCTTATCCATGACTACGGACAGATCGCCGTCAGAGTATTTCAGCGCATTGCTGATAATGTTGGAAAAGATACGGTTGACCGCACCTGCATCCAGTTCACGGAAAACCGGTTCCTCCGGCAATTCGATTTCCGGTTGGATGCCTTTTTCCTGCATGACCGCATAGAAAGACAGCAGACTTTCCTCCAATGCCCGGACAACATCCATACGTTCTGGTTTCAGTTCCTGAAAAGAAGTAACCACACTATATCTGAATAGTTCTTCGGTTAGATTTTTTAAAACATCTGTTCTGTTTTGGATTTGAGAAAGATAGCAGTGTACCGTTTCGCTTTTTTCCTCTCGTTCCAATAGTCAAGATAACCGTTTATCGCCGTAAGCGGAGTTCTCAGGTCATGGGAAATATTGGTGATAGCTTCTTTCAGTTCCAGATCGCCCTGTTGGTAACGATGGCGTTCCTTGCGGAGCAATCGAAGCTGGATATTAATCTCCGAAGCCAGTTTTCTCAGATGAGGGTCGCTGGAAGAAATATCAATCAGAGTGTTTGTGTCGGAGGAAAGACGTTCCTGGAATTCTGTATGAATTTCATCAATACTTTTTTCTATAAAAATAATCTTTGTGATTAGAAAAAATACAACAATTAGCAAAATACAACACAAAATCCAAGGGAACATCTTTCTACCTCCTTACTTTAGGTTCTTTTTCTTAAAGGAACGACTTCCTATAAGAGATGTTGAAAAAATTACAAACGCAGAGCACAATGGAAGAAAAATCAGGTGTTCCACCCCTTCTTCGCAAAGAATTACACCTTGTCCTCCAGGTGTCAGACAGATAAGAAATTCCAGCAGGATACGAAATGTTCCACCGATGAATTTGATATTTTGGGGATGCCATCGCACAGTTGGGTCTGTATCACTCCACATCCATCCATCCAATAACTCTGGTTCTGCAAAACGATCATAAAGGAGCATCCCGATTATGACCATTGCAGCTACAGCTCCCAGACAAAGAAGTGTCGCTGAGTTTTTGTTCTCCGCCAGACTTGCCAACAGACAACATACGCTGGAGAGTGCAACGACCATCAAAAGGCTTGAAAAAATATAAAATGCCATCTCTCCCAAAGAGAGGTTCAGGCTTGCCGTACCCAGTAGCGGAATACCCAGCATCCCATTAACTATCAACCAGATTAGTGCAGTACTCAGTCCAGCACATATGGTCAGGAGAAGATTGGAAAAATAAACTTCTTCACGAGTGTGTCCGCAGATTAGTTTATTGCGCAGAGTTCCATATTCATAGTCTGTTCCCCACAAATATGCGGCAAATACGGCGATAAATGGTCCCATCAGGGTGAATATCCAAAAAAACGGGCGACCAGCTTATAGATGTATGCATTAGTCAAATTCGTCTGGAAGTAACCGTTGAGGATGATGAATGCGGAAAGCAATACAGCAATCACTAATTCTATTCGAATCATTTTTTTATTCTCTGTACGGTAAAAGGCTGCTCGAAAAAGTTTACGCATTATTATCACCTCCAACCAGAGAGATGTAATAACTCTCCAAACTTTCATCTTTTTCCTGCATAGACAGCACTTCGCAGTTTTCCTTTGCCAGTACAACGGTCAGCTGTGTCACATTGATCTTTGCGAACACATCGGCTGTTGTTGCGGAGATAATTTTATATTCCAGATTCATGGAATCCAGCACACGAGCCAGAGTAGAAGTATCGGTCACTTCCATGCGGACACACTTGCGGCAAACTGTGTCCAGTTCTTCTGCACTCAGTTCCTTCACCATGCGACCATTATCAATGATACCGTAATGAGTAGCCAGACGGGAAAGTTCATCCAGAATGTGACTGGAAATAAGAACTGTAATCTGTTTTTCTCGGTTCAACTTCAAAATCAGTTCTCGCATTTCCACAATACCCTGAGGGTCGAGACCATTTACAGGCTCATCAAGAACAAGAAAGTCGGGATCACCGGCTAATGCGATAGCGATGCCCAGACGCTGCTTCATACCGAGGGAGAAGTTCTTCGCTTTTTTCTCTCCCGTGTTGTCGAGACCTACCAGCTTCAACAATTCCTGAATACAATCAAATGATGGCAGACCAAGAATGAGATACTGGTGCTTCAGATTTTCCTCCGCAGTCATATCCATGTAGATGGACGGTGTTTCCACCACAGCACCCATGCGACGGCGGGATTTGATAATATCCTTGCTGTCATTGCGGATGCCGTACAGAGAAAAGCTACCGGAAGTCGGTTCCTGCAATCCGCAGATCAAGCGGATCAGGGTTGTCTTACCAGCGCCGTTCTTTCCCACAAAGCCATAGATGGAACCTTTGGGAACATTCATAGTAAGACCATTCAATGCCTGAAAGTTTTTATACTTTTTTGTCAGGCTGTTTGTTTGCAAAATATAGTTCATATTGTATTACCTCCTTTGCTGACCTAAGTTTACAAAACAAAAGTCAAGAAAGTGGTCAAGAAAAACGTCAAGATTTGGTCAAGATTTTTTGTTCTGCCAATTTGAAACCAATTCCCCAGACTGTTTCGATATAGTCTACACCGCTGACATCCTGCATCTTTTTACGAAGATTGCTGATGTGCTGCTTCAAAGAACGCTCGGTGCAGTCGGGTGTGTCCAGACTGATTCTGTCAAGCAGGACACTCTTTGAAATTACCTGTTTGGGATTTTCCATCAGCAGTTTTAAGATGGCATACTCCGTTCGGGTCAGCTTCACAGGCTGCTCCTGTACTGTCAGAGAAAGGGAAACCATATCCAAAACCAAATCGCCAACGGAAAGAGATTTGGTTTCGCCATGTTGTTCTGCCTTGCGGAGCTGAACAGTGATACGGGCAAGAAGCTCCTTTGTATCAAAAGGCTTGGTCATGTAATCTGCCGCACCGCCCAGCAGAAGATTTACCTTGTCTTGCACATCTACTTTTGCGCTGAGAACGATAACAGGAATGTTCTCAATGTGGGGCAGAACTTCCTCGCCAGACAATCCCGGCAACATCAGATCCAGCAGCACCAAATCGGGCTTGTTTTGTGAAAGAAGATATAACGCTTCTGTGCCGGAGTATGCACGAAGAACAGAATAGCCCTCTTGCACCAGCACTTCTCTCAGCATATCTCCAATATGAATATCATCATCTATGATTGCGATTGTTTTCATTCTCGTTCCTCGTCAATTTCCTTTTATAGTTCAAACGCTACTATCGTTTCCTTTGGCAACTTCTCGTTTTCGCAGTTTAGAAGGTAGCTATTGCCTTGTTCGCAAAGCGGTTTGTTTTCATTGTATCCCAATCGGCAAGTCGGACTATTTCTGATGTGCCGTTCTCAAAATCAAATGAAATCTGGCCCCATTCGCCGTCGCAGTCTGCTTGGTATTCGTAGATTGCGGTGGCGATTTTCTTTTTTTCGTTTGGTCTTGGATTTCTGTTTCAAGCGGACAGCATGGATTGCGCCCTCGGCAACCAACAATTCTGTCAGTTTGTCCACTGCTCTGCGGTAGGCTCGCTCCGCACCGCTGGCAGTGCTGCCCTCAAACATTACAGCCAGTTCCTCAAAGGTGGGACGGCCTTTCCATGAGCCGACATGCCCGCAGGTCATGCAGATTGCCAGCCGCTTTTCAAGCAAGGTCTGTTCCCGGTAGTTCAGCTTATCAAAAGCTCGCTGCACCTTTTCTGCCTGTATGCCGTTCCAGAGGATGTCGGAGTAGTTCCAAGTATCATCAAGAGCAACATCTTCGCCCGTTTCCTCGCCGTCCTCATCTGTCACATAGAATGGTTGCTGATTGCGGATACCTCGAACAACTCTCAGATATTCTTCCGCAAGGGCAAAGTCACAGTTATACTTTTTGGAAAACTCGCTGACCGCATCCTTGGTGTTATGGTACAGCCAAGCCATTGACCGCACCATTTTATAATTGGTCAGAGAGGATACCGACCATTTTTCTTCGCCCATGCGGAAGCGGAGCATAGCATCCCGGATGAACGGGAAAATGTATGTAGCATACTCCGCACCCTTGGCAGATCATAGTCCATCAGCTTTTGGAGCATTTGTTCCCTGCAGGAGAGCTTTATATCTATAAAACGGTCTGTATCGTACAGATCGCCGCCATCCACACCCCAAAAGCCTTTGATGCGCTTATTGAGCTGTGGCTCATAATGGTGGAGGAAGAACGAGAAATATATCAAATTCTTTTCCCGCAAGGCAGACAGGATATATTCATTCAGACTGCCCACCGCTGGCGGCTCCGGTTCCAGTTGGAAGATGCGCTCTGCCATATAGGGAATGATACCATCACCGTGCGGATTGACAGCGTATTTTGGTATGTATCCGGTCATATTCCATGTAAAATCACTTAGCATAGCGCACCTCCTTTCAACGTCCAATTTCAAATTTATTTCTTTTTTCTTACTCGCAAAAATTGCAATTATACAGAAAACCAAGAAAAACAAAAATCCTATTTTCATTGACTGTTCCTCCTAACAAATTCAAATGCACTTTTGGGCTTCTTTCTTCAAAGCAACCTGTTCCATTTCTTTCTCATAAGTTCCCTTGGCATAAGCGACATTACTTTTTGCCCGGAGCATCTTATCTTTCGCCAGTTTCTTCATAACCTCTGCTAAATCCTCATCCAGTTTGCCACGCTTGATATAGCGGTTTATGGTATTCAGCCGCTTTTCGTATATCTGGATAACAGGATGATCGTCTGCAAGCTCCCGTTGTTCTCTGCCTTTCAGATTGCCGATCTGTCGGCAGGTGCGGTGTAGCTTGTCCCCCGGCGCATAGCCGCCGCAGTATTTGGTGTGCCTTGCGTTGGTTGTCAGAAACCATTTGCCGCAAATTTTACATTTCTTCGGTGCATGACCGACACACAAGCCCTCAAAGAGATCAGACCGGAACATCCCCACAAAGGATACATAATGGATTCGCTTGACGAGCTTTGCAACTTTTTCGCCGGGACGGATGACCGATACATACTGAACGGAATTGTTCAGGGTAGACATCCAGGCATTGCCCTCCGTGATAGAGAACTCCGGCGGGAAATAGCTGCCGAACATTCTGGCGAAGCCCTCTGCGGTACGGTCTGCTTCATTTCCGTCTGATTTTTCCGCAAAATCAAGCATTGCGGTTTGGTATTCCCCAAGGGAGTATGCCAGATGCCCGAATACAGCAGTATATCGTTGGAGCATCATTGCATCGGCATAGTTCGGGATTTCTTCAAACTGCAAGGAATTAGTTGCGGCTTTTATGGCAAACTCCATATATTTCAGCGCATTGTCCGCAGTAAAGACTTTTTCAATCCGTTCTCTATGTTTTGGAATATTCATATTGGAGAACGGCGGCGTTTCGCTGAGAATATCCACCATTGTCAGCACAGCTTCCTTTGCCATAGGAAAGAGTGCGGAAGCATCCTGTCCGGCGTTTAACATTCCAAGCAGTAGATTGATTTTCTCGCATTGCTCGTTCATTCTTGCGAGGGTATCCGCAGGAACATTCAGCGCATCACAGGCAAGAGTACCGATAGGAAATATTTTGCCCTCATATATGACCGTATCCTGCCAAAAATCCAATGTCATCAGTTCTTGATTCATGCTTGCCCTCCTGTCCTGTTTTTTCACTTTTCTAATTATACCATGCAAATGTGAAGAAATCTACATCATCAGATAAGTTGTCCTGTTTTTTGAAATGAGGTTGTCCTGCTTTTAGCCTGCTTTTTTTCAAATCCGTCATAACCATAGTAGAAAGGGCGAAGCACCTGCCAATCACGGCGGGTGCTTCGTGCTTTCCAGACTATTATGAACGGAGGTTTTTCTATGACAATCTATGAAAACATCAAGGCGGCGATCAGCGTGAAGCAAGCTGCCGAGCACTATGGCTGAAAGTCAATCGCAGCGGTATGACTTGCTGCCCATTCCACAATGACCGGCATCCGAGCTTGAAGCTGAATGAAGATTATTTCTTCTGCTTCGGTTGCGGAGCAAGGGAGACGTGATCGACCTTGTGGCAAAGCTGTTCAATCTGAGTAACCATGAAGCAGTGCAAAAGCTGGCTGCGGACTTTGGGCTTGACCCGAAACCGCCCACTGCCGCAGCTATGGTCAAGCCAAAGCGTCCCTATATCCGTCAGTTCCGGGAGGATGAAATGCTGTGTTTCCGGGTGCTGACGGATTATCTGCATCTGTTGGAGGATTGGAAAGTGCGCTATGCACCAAAGACACCGGACGAGCCTTATGATGACCGTTTTGTGGAAGCCTGCCAGATGCACTGCCATATCGAATATATGGCAGATGTGCTGACCGTGGGCGAATTGGAACAGCGTGTAGCTGTTGTGGACAAACTGATGAAGGACGGGTATATCGACTTTCTGAAAGAGTACACTGCACGAAAGAAAAAGGAGGTGGCACACCATGCGAAGAACCGGAAAACGCCTGATATGAATTTGCCTGTCTGGTTTGATGGGCAGAATATCAATGAAGCTCTGTTTTGTGAAGAATTTCTGCAAGAGAGCAGAATCATCTTTGCAAACAGGGCTTTCTTTACGCCCAATGGACGGGTAACGGATGATATTGTCCTGCGGGGCGAGGTCTACGAAAAGCTGAAAAGCTACACCATCAGCAGCGTACCGCAGAAGATCAAAAACATCATGGAATTGCTGAAACTGGAAGCCATGGTTGAGGATCTTCCTCCCCAGCCTGACCGCATCCATGTTGCCAACGGAACGCTCATGCTGGATGGAAGATTTATCGAGGGGAAAAAGGAAATCGTACAGAGCCGCTTGCCTGTTTCCTACAATCCAAACGCTGCTGCACCTGCTCTGTGGCTGAACTTTTTGGACGGTTTGCTCTATGAAGAAGATATTCCCACCTTGCAGGAGTTTATCGGCTACTGCCTGATTCCCTCCAACAAGGGGCAGCGCATGATGGTGATTAAGGCAACGGCGGCGAGGGCAAATCTCAAATCGGTGCAGTGCTGTCCACCATATTCGGCACGAATATGAAAGACGGCAGTATCGGTAAAATTTCCGAAAACCGCTTCGCCCGTGCGATCTGGAACACATCCTGCTGTGCGTGGATGATGATATGCGGATGGAAGCTCTGCGCCAGACCAACTATGTAAAATCCATTGTAACCGCACAGGGCAAGATGGATTTGGAACGCAAAGGTAAACAGAGCTATCAGGGCTGGATGTTCGCCCGGTTGATGGCATTCAGCAATGGCGATCTGCAAGCCCTGTATGACCGTAGCGATGGTTTTTACCGTAGACAGCTTGTGCTGACTACCAAGGAAAAGCCCGTGGACAGAGCCGACGATCCCGATCTTGCAGAGAAGATGAAAGCCGAAGCCGAGGGGATTTTCCTCTGGGCATTTGAAGGCTTGCAGCGGCTTGTTGCCAACAACTTTAAGTTTACGGAGAGCGACCGCATCCGTGAAAACCGGGAAGCGGTCAAGCGTGACAATAACAACATTTTTGACTTCATGGATTCCGAGGGATATATCCGGCGCAAGGCGGATGCGTCCATCAGTTCCAAGGACTTTTACGCTATCTATCGCCTGTGGTGTGAGGAAAACTCCCTTGCCCCTCTGAAATCCCGCAGCTTCAGCGATGCCATGGTTGCCAATGCAAAGAAATTTAATTTGGAGCATTGCAACAACATCACCAACTCAGCCGGACGGCGGGTATGGGGATTTATGGGTGTGGAAGCTGTGGCACGACCTAATATAAACGGGTTTTACGACGTTTCGCCATGTACGTACGTACCGGAGGAATGGCAGGACTGATTCCTGTCTTTCGTTTTCTGTATGTATGTACACAGCGTTTTACCTGTTTTCCTTTTTATAGGAATAATCAGCTGTCAGAACTGACCTGTTTTCGGGCATTGAAAATCAATGGTAATGGAAACAGCAAAGTTCTTGACCGCAGGACGAAACCATTTCACCAAATCGTGCTTCTCCAAACCATGCACCCAGTTTACGAAACAATGGGTGTTTTCACTGTTTCAGACAAAATCCCACGGAACAGCAAAGTGGGATATATGCCTGTATGGACAGAGTATCGCACTCACAAAATGAAAGCGATTTTGGAGAAAGCAGATTTTTCACTGTTCGGTGCATCTGCTCCGCTTTGGGGAGTAGCCTTTGCACCGAATTGTAAATCAAAAATATGGAGGAATTTACAATATGAATGTACGCAACGAAATCAAGGCACAGATCATCCGTGCCGGAATGACTATGCAGGAAGTAGTTGACCTGCTCTCGGACGAGTACGGTTGGAGCGACAGCGTTTCCAACCTGTCCGCAAAATTACAGCGGGAAAGCATCCGATACAAGGAAGTATTGGAGCTTGCCGATGTGCTGGGATACGACATCGTATGGCAGCAAAGACGGGAGAAGTGATGCCCCGGCAACATCCCCTCGTAGTTCCCGTCCCCATAGGCACACCGCAGTGCTGTCTATGGATGGCAGTGAAAGATACGCTTTTCGCTGCCGCCGTCTGCAAAGAGAAGTTCACCGGAACAGCTTCATGCAGACGGGCTGACCATGGGAAAAGTTGCAGACATTTTCGCATTGGTCAGCAGAGGTTGCCGCAGCAACCGCACTCCCCCTCGGGAGAACTGGACCATGATTTCCTTTACCCGGAGCAATACATTCTATCCGCCCTTTCACCTCATTCAGCACGGGAATCTCACTCTGCGTCACGTACGACCATACTCCCTGGCTCACAGGCATAAAGCGAATTTTGAAGGTATCATTTCCGTCATAGAATCCACGTACAGTCAATGTAG
>ENA-OQER01000211-OQER01000211.1-human-gut-metagenome-genome-assembly--contig:-NODE-211-length-32420-cov-15.679652_pt1 | contig 32420 bp, 34 predicted proteins | sample MGYA00242797_ERZ504639 | MGnify/ENA primary metagenome ERZ504639 (study PRJEB26092, sample SAMD00036306) | human gut metagenome | host: Homo sapiens | study: EMG produced TPA metagenomics assembly of... | reverse complement strand
CGTAAAAAAATCTCATTTTAGACAAAATGGATTCATTCCTTTTTAACATATTTTCGTATCTTTGCAGCCGAAAAGAAAGTGAATCGAATTGCACAAAAAATCATCGTATAAGTCTCGACTGCGACCGCTATACTGGGATGTTTAAAACAGAACTACCATCAAAAATAACTAAAGAAAAAATCAGCGGCGCATAGACTTACAGTAGAAGTATGAGTAATATAAAACAGCTAAATAAGCACTAAAACAATAAAAATAAAAGTGAAATGAAACACAAAACACTTACATTCCGCTTCCTCAACATGAGCCGAGGCGGTTTCGCTCGCCTGTTTCTTCTCCTTTTACTCCCATGCCTCAGCGTCATTGGAGTGAAAGCGGCAAATAACGATGGGGGGGTAAAATTCAATTCTGCTGTCCGCTATTCGCAGTGGGCGATTAATTCACGCGCAAATGATTTCTATGCCAATACTACTTCTTTTGGCTTAGCAACCTACAATGCAGACGGAACACCAAACAAGCAAAGAAAAGATACCAAGAACAAGCTCGACTATGTTCCTGGTCTTGTTGCTAAATCAATGATTGAAGCTGCTGATTATTATCAAGGCTTCGATTGGTCTAAGCCATGGTTCTTGAGCGTAAAGGAATATGGTGATGCATACTCCAATTCTGTCCCTTATGGAGGTGGCAGCCTTGATGACCTCAATGCTGTAAAGCTTTATATTGGTCTGTTTAACAATATAAATGCAACAGAAACAGATAAGAACAACGCAAAGACTGCTATTGGCTTAGCACAGGCAGGACTCGTAGCTCATAACAAGAGTAATTCTATTCAGTCAGGAACTCTTGCAGGTGATGCCGTTATAGGTGGCTGGTTCCACAAAACTGCTTACAACAATCAGATGTGGCTGGATGGTGCCTATATGGGTAGCGCACTCTTGGCTCAGATTGTCAACTTCAATGGCACAGGAAGTAATGTATTCGGAAGCCAACTGAAGACTGGGATATGGTAACCAAACAGTTAAACATTGTTTGGAATATGTGCTGGAACGCTAAAGACAAACTGATGTATCATGCTTTCGAGCGAATGCCGGAACAGGCACATCAAAGTCTCATGCAGATACTTGGGCTGGCTTGAATGGTAAAACTGCACCTTATACATTCCACTCTGCTGCCTACTGGGGCAGAGCCAATGCATGGTATCTCATGGCTTTGGTAGATGTTTTGGAAGCCATGCAAAAAGCTGGCCAAGAGAAAACAACCAATTATACTACTTTGAAGCAGCATCTCGCAGACCTTGCTGCCGGTATTGCTGCACGTCAGGATGCAACCACTGGTGGTTGGTATCAGGTTATGGATGATCCATCTTTCAAGGCAACATCTTACAATGGAAAGTCATCAACTGCAACCAATTATATTGAGACATCAGCTACAGCCATCTTTGCAGCAGCTTATTTAAAGGGTGTACGTCTTGGAGTTCTCTCAAGTACCACTCAATATGATTATAAAACGATTGCCAAGAATGCTTTCGAGGGTTTGGTAAACAACTACACTTATCTTGATAATAATGGCGACATGCAGATTTGGGGCAGTTGCCGTTCTGCAGGCTTAGGTGGTGGTACTGGTACTGACTATACTGCTGGTGGCAAGAAATATCGTGATGGTTCTAATGAGTACTACTTGTTAGGCTATGATGTTCCCATGGTTAAACAGTCTGAGGGTATTACCGAGGGCAAGGTTCTCGGTGGCTTCATTATGGCTGCAACAGAGTACGAGCGTGCTTATCAGAACCAGGACAGCAAGCAGATTCTCTTTGCTCGCGACTTGGCTCCAAGCTATAACTTCTCTACTACTCCAGGAACCCTCGATGCAACTGCTTATGGTGATGGTACCGTTTCTTATCAGTGGTATAAGGATAATGCAAAAATTGCAGATGCCACAACTGCTACTTATACTCCAACAGAAAGTGGAAAATATTATTGCAAAGCTACTGCTAATGGTAACACTATTACGACAAGCGCAACAAAAGTAACTACCAAGTCGGCTAACACTGATGGCGAGCAAACGCCTTCTACAGAAAGTAAAAAAGCTGAGTTTGATATAAATGCTTTTGGCGGTTTTGGCAATAGCGGAAATAAAATTGACTATTCAGTAACCATAACTGCAAATAATGTTACAATAACGGCAATTAAAGATGTTGTTGCTTATGGTAGTTCCAAAGGATGTAGAGTTAATGGTACAGGTTCATTTAAAGTTACAGCGCCTAATAATGCAAAAATTACAAAAATCATTTGCACTACAGACAAATCTTCTATACAATTAACTCCAAATGTTACATCTGATAAAACCGGAATAATATCAAAAGATATAACCTTTGATTATTCTAAGGCGAAGCCAAATTCTGTAACATTTACAGCAGGTAGTACAAATATCTACGTTACAAAACTTGTAGTAGAATATGAGACCACAGGCTCAACTACCCCTGCAACCGACCTCACAGCAACATACGCAGAGGGAACATTGTCTGTCGTTGCCAACGAAGGGGCTCTCACTACTTCTAAACTTACAGTAAAAGCAGGAGAAACCATATTGGAAGAAGGTACTGACTACAGCGTAACCTACGCTTCAAGCAATACAAATGCAGTGAGCGTTTCTGCCGATGGCAAGACACTTTCTTCTGTCAATAAGGGAGGATCAGCTACCATCACAGCAACCATCACACCTGTCGACAAGTCCAAATACAACGCTACTACTGCCCAATTTACTATCAGCGTAACAGGAAGACAGCTCGTACCAGCATTCTCTTCTACATCAGTAAGTGCCAATGAAGGCGATGAGGCAAGGGTTTTGCCTACACTTACCGTCAAAGACAAGATTAGCGGACAGGATATGACCGACTACAACGTGAAGTACACTTCTGGCAATGAAAATATAGCCAAGGTAGTAGACGGAAAATTGACATTCGTCGGCATAGGAAAGACCACCATCACAGCTACAATAACACCCAACAAGGAGACTATCTATGACGGATGCACCTGTAGTTTTGATGTCAGCATAGCAAAGAAGGAAGATGTCAACCCATCTGAGACAACTGTAGTTTACGACTTCTTGACGAATATCGGTGAACAAGAAACTACCAACTCCAGCATTACAATTGGTACAAGCAATATCATGTTGGGCACCAACTTCAAGCAAGGTGAGAACAAATATATTACCATTACTCCTGCTGGTGATGGCGGTTTCCATGCTGGCGATATAGTAACCATTAAGGGTTACTGTCCCAAGGCAACATCTGGCATTTTGCTCTATGCCAACCTCACAGACGATGAACCACAGTACCAGTCACCAGCATTCCCTGCTACAGAGAAGGAATATACCTTTACCGTACAGGCTGATTGCGACGCTCTCTATCTCGGACGCTTCGGTGGCAGTACGACCTACATTACATCTCTCAAGATTAAACGCCCTGGAGTAACTGGCAACAAGACCCGTCTCACAGCAGCCTTTGCTGAGCATAGTAAAGTGGTCATCAACAAGACAGACAACTACACCATGTCATTGCCTCAACTCACCGTAAAGGCAGGCGACAATGATTTCAGCGCCTACACAGTGGCTTACACCTCTAACGATGAGGATATTGCATCAGTAACTACCAACGGCGATATCACAATCAAGTCGACAGGTACCGTTACCATTCTCGCAACCATAACCCCAACAGACAAGGATAATTACGAGGGATGTACTGCTACCTACACCATCACGGTAAAGAATGCGACACCTCTGATTATCACCACCAACGACGTGAACATCAACGCTACTGATGTCCAGATTAAACAACCAGACATCAAGGTTTATGGTGACAACGACAAACTCTTGACTCTCGGAACTGACTACACCCTGTCGTTCACTATTGAGGGCAGCAATGTGACAGAGAGCAATGGTGTATTCACAGTTACAGGTAATCCATACAAATGGACAGAGGGCACTTCCACTATCACCGTGACAGCAAAGCCAATAGGATCACTCAGCGAGTTGTTCACCGAAAGTACATTCACCTTTACATATAATGTGGTAAAGGGTAAGCTTACTCCCGCATTCCTGAACAACTTTGCGACGGAGACAATAAAGGTGAAATATGACGCGAACAAGACTAAAAACAAGTCATTCACCGTGCCACTGATCTATGATGGTGAGGATGTGAGCGAATACTTCAAATACACATACTATATCGACGAACAGGAAGCAACAAAGGTAAACACCAACAACAAAGTTGTAGGCAACAAACTCACAATGCTCCGTAACCTGTCCGAAGGAAAGCACACCATAAAGGTAACTGCTGTCCCTAAGACAAGTAGTAAAGATCAAGATAACTATGCTGACGTTTACAATGAACCAGCAGCTATCACGTTCACAATCAACGTAAACGCAAGTTACATCATTCCTAAAGTAGATTTCAACCCTGCAAATGTTACGATGTACACAGGAACAACCGAGGGTGCGCCTGACGTTTTAGTAACAACCGACGGAACAAATAAAATTGAGGAAAATAAATACACCACAAAATGGGTATCGTTTACACCAAGTTTCGTAAAGGTAGACATGACGACAGGCAACCTGGAGGCAGTAAACGAAGGAACTGGTAGTGTCAGAGTCACCGTAAAGGGAGATAATTTGGAAACGACCACAGCCTTCCTCACTGTATATGTAGATGACCCAGCCTTGTATCGCGCCAAGGAAAAAGAAAACGACGGCACCGTTGTATCGTATGGCAACCAGAAGATCATGTGGAACCAGGACAAGACTATGGAGGTGACTCTTGGTGGATGGATGTTCCCTACCGAAACGGTAAAAACACCTGATTATTCAGATGAAGGCTTAAGTAGTACCTATCAATGGGCAAATACTGCTACTCAGCCAAAATGGAAGATGGCAGGTTTTGACCGCTACGTCTCTGGCGAGAATAGCAAGAACGCACGTCAGGAGAATGGCTCTAACGCCATGCCAAACTCCACACAAATCTCGAAGGCAGACTTCAAGACTAATGTTAAAACTATCAGAGACAAGATGTTCAATGTACCATGCTCTGGATCATACCTCGTCTTCAATCCTGCCACAACTGGTACGGTTACGGTACATATCTTCCAGAATGGTGCGTTCGACAGTGGTGTCTATCGTCCTCAGCGCCGTGTGTTTGTCATGGACGAAGAAGGTAACTTCGTACAGTCTACCGCAAGCATCGCCAATGCCAATGGTAAGCCAACTGGAGGTATTAAGTCTGTAAATAGCTACAAGTGGGATATTAATCCTAATGGAGCCAATACCGCTCCTACGTTAGAGCAGGTAAGAAGTCACTTTAAGAATCTCCCAGAAGACTTCGACATGACATCTGAGAAATTCCAGAACAACATCTATGAGAGCAACCTCGCTAAAGATGTCGCTCCAAACGATGCCTACGATGAGAAAGTGCCAGGTTCAAACGGATGGTGTGTATTGGCCGACTCGCCTGTAACCTACACATTCAGTGTCAAGCCAGGTAAGTCGTACTATCTCTACAACTTCGGCTCGAAGATTGGCTTCTATGGCTTCTCATTCGACGAGGATAAAACAAAGCCTGTTGAAGATGTGGTATCTTACGATGACAATACCACCAATACTATTAAGACAACAGAGGCTGGTCATGTGGCAAAGGTAACAGTCAACCGCAAAATGACAGCAGGAGTATGGACAACTTGTGTTCTTCCTTTCAGCCTCAACGTACATCAGGTAGATGCAATCTTTGGTGACACTTACAAGTCCGGCAATGTGAATGGTACTCAGATTCTTTACTTCGACCGTGTAGAGAATGGTAAGGTTTACTTTGTACGTCATGCTTACAATACCATCGTGGCAAACAAACCATTCCTTATCAAGCCAAGCCAGAATGTAGAGAGCATCAGCACCGCTGCTGCAGAAGAGTATCCTTACGTAACTATTGAGGCGACCAAAAACGAAAATGGTAAACCTGACGATTGGTGTACTGGCAATGGCTATACATGGGCTTCAAGCTACAGCAATGATATGACCGTACAGGAAGGCGATGGCTTCATCAGTAAGGATGGTTTGTTTAAGAACTTCGTTGGACAGAATGGTACCTTGAAAGGCTTCCGTGGCTATCTGAAACGTACAGAAACACAAACAGGTGCCAAACCTATCATGCTGCAGGTGGTAAACAGTAGCAACGTAGATGGCGACAATGGCGAGACTACAGGTATTGAAGACTTGATCATTGATGCTGACGGACAGCTGATGCCAGCCAACGGAAAGGTTTACAACATCAACGGACAGTTGGTTAGCGAAGATGCCAAAAGCTACCAGTCGCTGCCAAGTGGTATCTATATAATTAATGGTAAGAAGTATATCAAATAAAAACATTTGAAGCAATGAATAAAAAAGTATATATACAGCCACAGATATTTTACATTCCGTTACAGACAGAAAGTTTGCTGCAAACCATATCAAATACAGGAAATACAGATAATACAGGTGGAGGTATGCCAGGCGGAGGTGTTACCACTGACAAAGACCATCTAACAGGCGGAGCTGGAGAATTGTCTAAGGAGCACTTTAACGACTTTGATTCCTGGGATTCTTGGGATTAAGAACTACCAATAATAGAAACAAGAACAACGAGGGAGCAACCTAACAGGGTTCGCTCCCTTGTTTTTTGCAGTTGAAATTTGGGTAACATTCAAAAAATTCGTAACTTTGCCGCCTGAAAATAAGAACAACATGACATATCCAGATAATTTTGAACAAAAGATAGGCTTCAACGAGATTCGAAACCTGTTGCGTGAGCGATGCCTCTCCACCCTGGGCAAGGAACAGGTGGAGAAGATGCACTTCAGCTCTGATGCCGACGAGGTGAACGAATGGCTGTTGCAGACCCGAGAGTTTCGCAGACTCATGGAAGAGGTGGAAGACTTCCCCCTGCAATACTTCTACGATGTGAGAGAGTCGATTGTACGCATCCGCGTGGAGAACACCCACTTAGAGGAAGACGAACTCTTCGACCTTCGCCGCTCGTTGAGCACCATCGACGGTATCGTAAAGATACTCAACCACAGCGATGACGACGAGGCCGAACAAGAAGACGGTTGGCGCAGAGAGAAAAAATATCCCTACCCTGCCCTGCATCGCCTGTCGGCTGACGTCATGTCTTTCCCACAACTGATACAACGCATCGACCAGATACTCGACAAGTTTGGCAAGATACGCGACAACGCCACCCCCGAGTTGCTGCAGATACGCCGAGAGTTAGCAAAGACCGAGGGTAGCATCTCTCGCACGCTGTACGGCATACTGCGTGCAGCACAGAGCGAGGGAGTGGTAGAGAAAGATGTCACCCCTACCCTGCGCGACGGACGACTCGTCATCCCCGTCATCCCTACCCTGAAACGAAAGATAAAAGGTATCGTGCACGACGAGAGTGCCACGGGAAGAACGGTATTCATAGAGCCTACCGAGGTGGTGGAAGCCAACAACCGCGTGAGAGAACTCGAGGGAGAGGAACGCAAGGAGATCATACGCATCCTCACCGACTTCACCAACAAGGTGCGACCCTTCTCACGAGAGATATTGGGCAGCTACCGTTTCCTTGCCATCATCGACCTGATACAGGCCAAGGCAAAGCTTGCAGAGACCCAGCAAGCCATAGAACCTGAGGTAGAAGCCCACCCACACGTAGACTGGACCAGAGCCATTCACCCCCTGCTCCGACTCTCGTTGGAGAAGAAAGGCGAGAAGGTGGTGCCGCTCGACATCATGCTGACACAAGAGAAGCGCATCCTCATCATCTCAGGTCCTAACGCCGGAGGAAAGTCGGTATGCCTGAAGACCGTGGGACTGCTGCAATACATGCTGCAGTGCGGACTGAGCATCCCCGTGAGCGAGCGTTCGAAGACAGGCGTGTTCCAAAACATCATGATCGACATAGGCGACGAACAGAGTCTGGAGAACGACCTGAGTACCTACTCCTCGCATCTGCTCAACATGAAGAATATGATGAAGGCTGCCAATGGCGACACCATCATCCTCATCGATGAGTTTGGTACAGGCACCGAACCGGGCATCGGCGGAGCTATCGCCGAAGCTGTGCTCGACCGCTTCTGCCAGCAAGGTGCCTATGGCGTTATCACCACACACTATCAGAACCTGAAGCATTTTGCCGACAGTCATGAGGGCGTGGCTAATGGTGCCATGCTCTATGACCGCCACGAGATGAAAGCTCTCTTCCAGTTGGCTATAGGCAGACCGGGATCTTCCTTCGCCATCGAGATAGCTCGCAAGATAGGTCTTCCCGAAGAGGTGATCAAGGAGGCCAGCGACATCGTAGGCTCCGAATACATACAGAGCGACAAGTATCTGCAGGACATCGTTCGCGATAAGCGCTACTGGGAGAACAAACGACAGAGCATACACCAGCGAGAGAAGGATATGGAAAAGACTATCTCGCGATACGAGAGCGACATCGAGGACATAGAACGAAGCCGCAAACAGATACTCGCCAAAGCCAAACAACAGGCAGAGGAACTGCTGAAGGAGAGCAACAAAAAGATAGAGAACGCCATACGCGAGATACGCGAGAAGCAGGCAGAGAAGGAGGAGACCAAGCGCATACGTCAGGAGCTGGATGCCTTCAAAGAAGAGATGCAGGACATAGACACCAAGGAGAATGACGACAAGATAGCCCGCAAGATAGCACAGATACAGCAACGCAAGGAACGACATGCCAAGCGTAAAGCCGAGAAGGCACAGAACCAGGAGAAGGCTGCGGCTGCGCTGCGCAGTGCTGTCAACAAGACGCAGCAGGAAAACCGTCCTCTATCAGTAGGCGACACCGTACGCATCAAGGGGCTCTCCACCATAGGAACCATAGAGAGCATAGCGGGCGATATGGCTACTGCTGTCTTTGGAGGTATGCGTACCAAGATGCGCCTCAACCGTCTGGAACATGCTGTCGCCACCACCGAGACCGACAAGACAGAACAACGCAAGGAGAACTTAGGCTCGTATGGCATCAGTACCGAGACACGCAACACGATAGACAAGCACAAGACCAATTTCCACCAAGACCTCGACATCAGAGGTATGCGTGGCGATGAGGCGCTCAATGCCGTGCAGTATTTCATCGACGATGCCATCCTCGTGGGTATGCCCCGTGTGCGCATCCTTCATGGTAAGGGCAACGGCATCTTGAGACAGCTCATCCGTCAGTATCTGAGCAGTGTGCCCAATGTCACCCACTTTGCCGATGAGCATGTGCAATTTGGCGGAGCAGGAATCACGGTGGTAGACTTTTAAAGGAGTTTTTCCTTAACAGAAGTTAATAAAAGGAATATTTCTCGGAAAATATTTGGCAGGTTCAAAGGAAAGCAGTACTTTTGCACCCGCTTAAACGCAGAGACGGACAAGTCTCATACGACCAGCTCCCTCGGAATCCCCCAGGATGAACATAGCAAGGTACTTGGTTGTAGCGGTGCGATATGAATCGCTTGTCCACCCGCCTCTTTAGCTCAGTTGGCCAGAGCACGTGATTTGTAATCTCGGGGTCGTTGGTTCGAATCCGACAAGAGGCTCAAAAAAAAGAGAACTTCATCTACAGAAGTTCTCTTTTTGTTTCCTACAGGTCTGTTTCTCCAAAAATATATAAAATTATCGCAGCATTGAACACTATATGCTAAAAATTGCTTACCTTTGCACGATAATACATAAATAAGACAATGATTAATGTACAGAATTTAGTTCAGACAAGGGCTTTCGCCCGCCAGGACGGAGCCATCTTAGGACTTGTATGGATAGTTAGTTTCGCATTCACCATGCTGGCAGTAAAGCCCGACCAGTCGTTCTTGGGACTGATAGGCAACCTGCTGTTGATCAGCACTCCCTTTGTAGTAGGCAAACGCCTGAAGAGTTTCCGCGACTATGCCCTGGAGGGCACTATCTCTTTCCGCCGCGGCACCTTCTACTGTATGCAGACATTCTTCAATGCCACCCTGTTGCTCACCGTAGTACAGTTTCTGTGGTTCTCGTTCATGGACATGGGTCCTTTCATGGCCTTATTGGAGAGCACCTACCAGCGTGATGCAGGAAGTGTACCATCTGTCGGAGGCAGAGGCAAAGGCCACCATCGACACCATCCTCTCGATGAAGCCACTGGCATGGGCTTCCATGTTTATGATTACCGACCTCATCGTGGGTGTGGTACTCAGCCCTGTCATCGCAGCCATCATGGCACAACGCGTAAGTATCAAGAACATCAATAACCAACAATAACACACCAAACAAATGGACATATCCGTTATCGTACCCCTATACAACGAGGAAGAATCGCTGCCCGAGCTCTTTGCCTGGATCAAGCGAGTGATGGAAGCCAACCACTTCAGCTACGAAGTCATCTTTGTCAACGACGGCTCTACCGACCACTCATGGCAAGTGATAGAACACTTGGCAGAGGAGGCTGACCAGGTGAAAGGCATCAAGTTCCGCCGCAATTACGGCAAGAGCCCTGCCCTGTACTGTGGATTCAAAGAGGCACAGGGAGATGTGGTCATCACCATGGATGCCGACCTGCAGGACTCTCCCGACGAGATACCTGAGCTCTACCGCATGATTACCCAGGAAGGCTACGACCTGGTATCGGGCTACAAGCAGAACCGCAAGGAGGGCGACCCTCTGTCGAAGACCATTCCTACCAAGCTCTTCAATGCCACAGCACGCAAGGTGAGCGGCATACACAACCTACACGACTTCAACTGCGGACTGAAGGTTACCGCCGCGACGTGGTGAAGAACATCGAGGTGTATGGCGAGATGCACCGCTACATCCCCTATCTGGCAAAGAATGCCGGTTTCGACAAGATAGGCGAAAAGCCTGTGCATCATCAGGCCCGCAAGTTCGGCAAGTCGAAGTTCATGGGCTGGAACCGTTTTGTCAACGGCTATCTGGATCTGATGACCCTCTGGTTCCTGAGCAACTTCGGCAAGAAACCTATGCACGTGTTCGGATTCTTGGGCAGCGTGGTGTTCTTCATCGGTTTCCTGTCACTGGTATGCCTCGGCATCGACAAGAGCATCGACCTCTATCATGGCGTGTATGGACACCTCATCACCGACTCGCCTACTTCTTTATCGCCCTGACAGCCATGCTCTTAGGCAGCCAGCTGTTCCTGGCAGGATTCTTAGGCGACCTGTTGAGCCGACAGAACCCCAATCGTAACGACTATCAAATAGAAAAAGAGATAAGATGCGGAAAATAATCCCCATACTCATGATGGCCCTTGGGCTGATGGCAGCTTGCAGCACGCTCGACTGTCCGCTCAACAACACCGTGTACACCAAGTACAGGCTGGCAGGCAACATAACAACCCTGACCGACACACTCACCATCTCGACCAACCGTATCGAGGGAACCGACAGTGTGCTGATCAACAAGGACGTGAATGTGGACAGTTTCATACTGCCCATGAGCTACTCGCTGTTGGAAGACAGCCTCTTCTTTGAGACTCGCAACGCAGACAACCGGCTGCTGCGCGACACCGTAACGGTGCAGAAGACCAACACTCCACACTTTGAGTCGGTAGACTGCAAGCCATCCTTTTTTCATACCATCACCGGCGTGAAGACTACGCACAACAGCATAGACTCCATCGTCATCAACTGTAAAGAAGTAACTTATGATGAAACGAAGCCACACTTCTATATTTACTTTGGTCATCGCGATTAGCGCCCTGATGCTGCTGATGCCCGCACAGGCGCACATGCCCAGGGATCATCAGGCAAGAAGATAGCCGCCACCAACAAGGACACCATCCCACTGTTGAGAAACGTGGCGGTAAGCGCAGACCTGGTTGGCCCCATTCAACTCATGGTCAGCGACTACGGTCAGTATGAGGCTGCACTGCGTGTCAACCTCAAGGACAAGTATTTCCCTGTAGTAGAAATTGGTATAGGAAAAGCTGACGGCACAGACGAAAGCACCCAGATCAACTACAAGACGACGGCACCCTACGGACGAATAGGCTGCGACTTCAACCTGTTGCGCAACAAGCACGACATCTATCGCCTGTATGGCGGTGTGAGATACGCCCTTACCTATTTCAAATACGACCTCAAGGGTCCGGATATCCAGGACTATATGGGGCGGTACGACTCCCTACGAGGTCAACGGTGTGAAGTGCAACTACCACTGGGCTGAGTTTGTCTTCGGTGTGGATGCCAAGATATGGGGCCCAGTAAGAATAGGCTGGAGCCTGAGATACAAGCGCAGGCTCTTCCATGACGACGGCGACTATGGCAACACCTGGTATGTGCCCGGCTTTGGCAAGCAAGGAGGCTCACGCTTTGGAGGAACCTTCAACGTAAGTTCGAGCTGTAAGCCCGCTGCGACAAGAAAGCCGCATCACTCTCACCCCACATTTACATCAACCATCACCCCTATCCCATCAATATGAACAAGAAAAAACTCATCTGGCAAATTCCCTTCCTGCTGCTCCTCGTCATCGGCACGGTCATCATCCTGAAGCAGGGACAGGAAAACATCAACTATCAGCACGACGAGGGTTTTATCTTCGGAACCGTCTACCACATCACTTATCATAGCGACACCAATCTGAAGAAAGAGATAGAGGCTGAGCTGAAGAAGGTGGACGAGTCGCTCTCGCCATTCAACAAGACCTCCATAATCTCGAAGGTGAACCGCAACGAGAACCCGGTAGTCAACTCGATGTTTACAGAGGTTTTCCTCTTGGCAGAGGACATCTCCAACGAGACCCACGGAGCCTTCGACATTACCGTTGCCCCCCTGGTCAACGAATGGGGATTCGGTTTCAAGAAAGGTGTGGAACCCAACAAGAAGGTTATCGACGACCTGAGAAAGACAGTAGGCTACCAGAAGGTGAAGCTCACCTCCGACAATCACATACAGAAACAGGATCCGCGCATCATGCTCGACTGCTCTGCCATAGCCAAGGGATACGGTTGTGACGTGGTGGCACGACTGTTGAGCAAGAAAGGCATCAACGACTATATGATAGAGATAGGAGGCGAGATAGTCACCAAGGTATCAACCAGAAACAGCAACCTTGGCGCATCGGCGTGAACAAACCTACCGAAGACTCGCTGAACACCAACCAGGAACTGCAGACGGTGCTCAATGTCACGGATATAGCATGGCAACCAGCGGCAACTATCGCAACTTCTACTATAAGAACGGCAAGAAGTATGCCCATACCATCGACCCCAAGACTGGCTACCCCGTTCAGCACAGTCTGCTGTCTGCCACAGTCCTGGCAAAAAACTGTGCCACGCAGACGCCTACGCCACCTCTTTCATGGTAATGGGTCTCGAAAAAGCCAAAGAGATACTGAGACAGCATTCAGAACTCATGGCTTACCTCATCTATACCAATGATGATGCAAGACCGAGGTATGGTACTCGCCATCACTCAAGGAGAAGATATTGGAATAATTATTTTTAAGGAGAAGTTAAGGAGTTAAAGGAGTTAAGGAGTTAAGGAGTTAAGGAGTTAAGGAGTTAAGGAGTTAAGGAGTTAAGACAACAGCCTTTGTGGACTCAACATTGAACATAAAACATTGAACATAAAACATTGAACATTTCCTCAAGACTATTGTCTTAACTCCTCAGCGACCGAAGGGAGCGATAACTCCTTAACTCCTTTAACTCCTGAAAAAACTCCTGAAAAAACTTCTCAAAAATTATGCCCGAAAACCGCATATACAACAGCCTGTTGGCTCTGCCCCTCTTCTTGGGAATGAGCCGCAACGACTTGCAGCAAGCTGCAGGGCAGACACGCTTTGACTTCAGAAAAGCAAGTAAGGGAGAGACGATTATAGCCGAAGGCGAACTCTGCACACACCTGTACTTCCTGCTCGACGGCGAGGTGATGGTAAAGACCGAGTCTGCCGACCACAGCTACAGCATCGACGAGAAGATACAGGCACCCGAGACCTTCCAGTCGGAACGCATCTTCGGTCTGTACCCATACTTCACTCATACCTATACAGCCCTGCACGACTGCAGCCTGCTATGTATTGCCAAGCAAGACGTCATGAAGCTGGCAACCCTCTTCGACATATTCCGCATCAACCTGCTCAACCTGATATCCACACAGAGTCAGAAGCACAGCCTCCGTACCCTGCAGACGCCACCCAAGAGTTTAGAGGAACGCATCACACGCTTCTTCGAGGCTAACTGTGTCAGCCCTACAGGCGAGAAAACAATCCACATCAAGATGAGGCGCATAGCCGAAGAGGTGAACGACAGCAGACTGAATGTCTCCAGAGCCCTCAACCGTTTGCAAAGCCAAGGACTTATCCAACTTTTCAGAGAGCGCATCCACATCCAGGCACTCGAAAAACTTACCAACAGCAAGGGTTGAGATAAAAGTATGTTAAATAATATGATACAAGAAGATTATAACACCTTTTTTTACTAACTTTGCACAAAAATAAAACACTAAGTTAGTATGCTTCAAGAAAATAAGACAGAGAATCGTATCAATCCCTTTTTTGCACCTTACAACACCCCTCACGACACCGTACCCTTCGACCGTATCAGGCTGGAAGATTACGAAGAGGCCTTCATGGAAGGTATACGCCGTGACGATGAGGCCACCGACAAGATCGTCAACGATCCCGAAGAACCTACCTTCGAGAACACCCTGCACGCGTTGATACCGAGAAAGGCGAGCACTACTACGACTTGCTCAGCAGGGTTTCCAATGTTTTCTCATGCATGATGAGCGCAGAGACCTGCGACGAGATGGAAGCCTTGGCACAGAAGATGAGCCCCATCCTTACCAAGCATGCCAACGATATCACCCTGAACAAGAAACTCTTCGAACGCATCAAGTTCGTACACGACCATCCCAACCGCGAATTGAATGCCGAGGAACAGATGTTGCTCGATACAAGCTATGATGGTTTTGTACGCAGCGGTGCCCTGCTCGATGAGGAAGGCAAGGAGAAGTTGCGCCAGCTCACCGAGGAGGCAAGCATGCTCACCCTGCAGTTCTCGCAGAACCTGCTCAAGGAAAACAAAGCCTTCCAGCTGCATATCACCGACAAGGCTCAACTCGACGGACTGCCCGAGACTGCCATTGCTGCAGCCGAGCAGAATGCCAAGGAACAGGAGAAGGAAGGATGGATCTTCACCCTCGACTTCCCTGTCTTCTCTCCCTTCATGACTTACTCTACACAGCGCGAGCTCCGCAAGCAGATGTACATGGCTCGCAATACCGAGTGCATACACGACAACGATGCCAACAACCTCGAGATATGCAAGCGACTCATCAACCTGAGACGCGAGCTGGCACAGCTGCTGGGCTTCGACACCTATGCCGACTACGTGCTCAAGCACCGCATGGCAAGCAATATCGACAATGTGTACAAACTGCTGAACGACCTGATAGATGCCTACAAGCCTACCGCCGAGAAGGAGGTTGCCGAGATAACGGCCTTAGCAAAACGCATTGAGGGAGATGATTTCGTGATGGAACCCTGGGACATGAGCTTCTACTCGCACAAGCTGCAGATGGAGAAATACAACCTCGACGCCGAGATGCTGCGCCCCTACCTGCAACTCGACAAGGTGATCGACGGCGTGTTCGGTCTGGCAGGAAAACTCTACGGAATCACCTTCAAGGAGAACAAGGACATACCCGTTTACCATCCCGACGTGAAAGCATACGAGGTGTACGACAAGGACGGCAGCTATCTGGCTGTATTCTATGCCGATTTCTTCCCACGCAAGGGCAAACAGGGAGGTGCATGGATGACAGAATTCCAGGGACAGTGGATAGACCATAAGGGACAGAACATACGTCCGCATGTCAGCGTGGTGATGAACTTCACCAAACCTACAGCCGAGAAGCCAGCCCTGCTGACCCTTGGCGAGGTGGAGACCTTCCTGCATGAGTTCGGACACAGCCTGCACGGCATGTTTGCCAACACCCGATTCGAGAGTCTGTCGGGAACCAATGTATGGTGGGACTTTGTGGAGCTGCCGTCGCAGTTCATGGAGAACTATGCTGTGGAGAAAGACTTCCTTCGCACCTTCGCCTTCCACTATCAGACAGGCGAGCCTCTGCCCGACGACCTGATAGAGCGCATCGTGAAGAGCCGCAACTTCATGGCTGCCTACGGATGTCTGCGACAGGTGAGCTTCGGACTGCTCGACATGGCTTACTACACCAAGAAGGAAGCTTTCGACGACGACATCATCCCATTCGAGAAGAAAGCCTGGGCAAAGGCCATGGTCACACCACAGTTGCCCAATACCTGTATGACCGTACAGTTCTCGCACATCATGGCAGGAGGCTATGCTGCTGGTTACTACAGCTACAAATGGGCAGAGGTGCTCGACGCCGATGCCTTCAGCGTGTTCAAGAAGAACGGTATCTTCGACCAGCAGACAGCACAGAGCTTCAGAGACAACATCCTCTCAAAGGGTGGTACCGAGCATCCGATGACACTCTACAAGCGATTCCGCGGACAAGAGCCTACCATCGATGCCCTGCTGGAGCGCAACGAGATAAAGAAAAATATAGAATCATAACAACGGAAACATGGAAGAGCAACTTTCCAAACAAGAGAAACTCGACCTGCGCTACTTGCGCATGGCACGCATCTGGGCAGAAAACAGTTACTGCAAACGCCGACAGGTGGGTGCACTCGTAGTCAAGGACAAGATGATTATCAGCGATGGCTACAACGGCACGCCCAGTGGGTTTGAGAACGTATGCGAGGAAGACGGTGTGACCAAGCCCTATGTGCTGCATGCCGAGGCCAATGCCATCACCAAGCTGGCACGAAGCAGCAACAACAGCGACGGAAGTACACTCTATGTCACGCTTCGCCATGTATCGAGTGTGCCAAACTCATCATCCAGGCGGGCATCAAGCGCGTGGTATATGCCGAGAAATACCGACTCAATGACGGCATCGAACTCATGGAGCGAGCTGGCATCAAGGTAGTATATCTCAACCCCGACGACGCTTCGCAGGAAGAAGCCGAACCAAGAACATAAGACAATAAATATATGAACATCAATAAGAAAAAGACCAACCGTTTCATGCCCATCATCATGGCTGTATGCGTGGTGATAGGTATCATGATCGGCTCGTTCTTCTCGAACCATTTCTCAGGAAACAGGCTCAATATCATCAACAGCGGAAGCAACAGGCTCAACAACCTGCTGCACATCATCGACGACCAGTATGTGGATGCGGTGAATATCGACTCTTTGGTAGACAAGGCGATACCGCTCATCCTCTCTGAGCTGGACCCACACTCCGTTTACATCAGTGCCAAGGATGTGGCTGCTGCCACCGACGACCTGAAAGGATCTTTCTGCGGTGTGGGCATCGAGTTTGTGATCAGAGATGACACCATACACGTGCAGAATGTGATACAGAACGGACCTGCCGAGAAGGCCGGCCTGTTGGCTGGCGACAAGATTGTGGCGGTAGACGGCAAGCCTTTCGTAGGCAAGATCGTCACCAACGAGGAAGCCATGCACAGACTCAAGGGACAGAAAGACACCAAGGTAAAGATTGGTGTGGTGCGCTACGGCAGCAAGAAGGTACAGACCTTCACCGTGACCCGAGGCGAGATACCTACCAAGAGCATCACGGCAACCTATATGCTCGACGACAAGACCGGATACATACGCATCAAGAACTTCGGCGAGAATACCTATCCAGAGATGCTCATCGCCCTGGCAAAGCTCTCGCAAGAGGGATTCAAGAACCTGTGTATCGACCTTCGCGACAACAGTGGCGGATACCTGACAGCAGCCATCAACATGGCCAACGAGTTCCTGCCCGACAAGAAACTCATCGTCTACACACAGGGACGCAAGTCGCCACGACAGGACTTCCGCAGCGATGGCAAGGGATCCTATCAGCACATACCGCTCGTCGTACTTATCAACGAAGGCTCAGCATCGGCTGCCGAAATCTTTGCAGGAGCCATGCAGGACAATGACCGTGCCAACATCATTGGCCGACGTTCTTTCGGAAAGGGACTGGTACAGCAACAGATAGAATTCCCCGACCACAGCATGATAAGACTCACCATTGCACGCTACTACACCCCATCGGGTCGCTGCATACAGAAACCTTACACCCTGGGTGACGACAAGGACTATGAGCAAGACCTGCTCAACCGCTATGAGCATGGCGAGTTCTTCTCGCAAGACAGCATCAAGCATACGGGTCCGGCCTATCACACGGGATTGGGACGTACCGTATATGGCGGAGGAGGCATCACTCCCGACATCTTCGTACCCGAGGATACTTTGGGAATGACATCCTACTTCAAGCAGGCAAGCATGAGCGGACTCATCCTGCAGTTCGCCTTCACCTATACCGACAACAACCGTCCTAAGCTGAACAACTTCAAGGAGATGATGGAGCTTGCCGACTATCTGGACAAGCAGAACATGGTAGACAAGTTTGCCACCTATGCCGACAAGCACGGTCTGCAGCGCCGCAACCTGCTCATCCGCAAGTCGCACAAACTGTTGGAACGCTACATCAACAGCCGCGTGATCTACAACATGCTCAACGACCAGGCTTGGAATCAATACATCAACCAGGACGATCCTGTTATCAACAAAACGATGGAGGTGTTTCAGAAGAACGAGGCTTTCCCCAAGAAGCCCGTTCCTGCCACCAAGCCTGTTTACAAAAAGAAGCAGAAGGTAGCTATGGCAAATGTGCCCTACAACTACCGTTCGTTGCACAGAAGCCATCCCGCTTGGCATAAGTAGGCAGAAAAATGGATAAGAAAGAACTCAGAAGTATCATCAGAGAGAGAAAGCGACAGTTCTCCGGGCAACAGCTCGAAGAACTGTCGCTTCTTGTTTTAGACCGGCTGCGCAGAAACATCCGGCTGCAGCAAGCCCGCAGCATACTACTATACTACTCGCTTCCCGACGAGGTGAATACCCATCAGTTTATCGACGAACTGGTCAATCAGGGAAAACAGGTATTCCTGCCCGTTGTCGTAGACGGAGAAAACATGGAGATAAGAGAATATACAGGCTCGAAAGACTTAAGACAAGGTAGTTTCCACATCATGGAACCTGTAGGCAGACTGCTGCCTGTAGATGAATACGGGAAGATAGAAACAGGCATCATCCCGGGCATGAGTTTCGATAAGTCGGGGCATCGCTTGGCAGAGGCAAAGGCTACTACGACCGTATGCTCTGCAAGATGCCCCATCTATATAAAATAGGTATATGCTTCGACTTTCAGAAGACGGAGACCGTGCCCACCGAAGCCACCGATATCAAGATGGATGCTATTGTATAGAACTTGATATCAGAAATGACAAAAGCCTTCGCTGCCTCGTTAAGCCGCTTGACCAACAGGCTGCGACTCAGCGAGAGGTCGGCACGCAAGGCCGGACTGAGTATCTTGACATAGAGCGTCTGGTTCTTGATAAACTTGTCGCCAGTGTACTTGGCTACAGGCTCACCCACCACCTGATCCCAGGAAGCAAGAAGACGCTTCTGCTGCAGCGGGGTCTCCAGTCCCTCGCGCCTCAATACCTCGGGCAACAATTCTGATAAGGAACGTACTTTTCGTCTGAACATATTTCTTTGCTTTGCAGGTTTTTCTACTATTCTTCGTGAACCAAGTCTATGTTTCCACCTTCTACATGGAATATCTTGTAATTGCCGTCACTCTCGTGCAGGATGCGGTCGAGATGGTCGCGATTGGTATCGGTGATGAATATCTGTCCAAAATTGGCTCCCGATACCAAGTCGACAATCGCCTCTACCCTTTGGGCATCCAACTTGTCGAAGATATCGTCGAGAAGCAAGAGGGGCGTAGTACTCGATACCGTGCGGCGCAGAAAATCAAACTGGGCTAACTTGAGAGCCAAGACAAAGGTCTTGTTCTGTCCCTGACTTCCCTCTCGCTTCATCTGGAAATCACCTATCAGCATCTCCAGGTCGTCACGATGCACACCATGAAGCGAATAGCCTACAGCCCTATCCTTGAAGCGGTCGCGCTGTATGACATCAAGGAGCGGACCGCGTTGACAATGAGAGACATAACGCAGGCTCACCACCTCGCGGTCGCCAGAGATATGACGATAGATCTGCTGAAACAGAGGAATCAGTTCCTTGACGAAAGCCTCACGCTTCTGAAAGAGCAGCTCACCATTGCGAGCCATCTCCTGTTCCCATATCTCCATCAGCGTCACATCAGGTTCCTCCTCCATCTTGAGCAGAGCATTACGCTGCTGCAAAGCCTTGTTGTAGTTGGCCAATGCCTCAATATAGGAAGGGTCGTACTGCGAGATGACCACATCCATCAGGCGGCGTCGCTCCTCGCTTCCACCCTCAATGAGTACCGTATCAGAAGGAGAGACAAAGATGAGCGGTATCAATCCGATATGTTGGGACAGTCGTTTGTACTCCTTCTTGTTGCGCTTGAAGTGCTTCTTCGTTCCACGCTTCATACCGCAGAAGATATTCTCGACATTCTCTCGCTCATCAAGATAGTTGCCCTCTATCACCATGAAGTTCTCATCGTGCGCAATAACCTGCGAATCGATAGGATTGTAGGCACTGCGACAAAACGAAAGATAGTAAATGGCATCCAGGAAATTGGTCTTGCCCACACCGTTATGACCGATGAGACAATTGATCTTGGGCGACAATTCCAAATTGGCAGCCTTGATGTTCTTGTAATTAATTATCGAGATATTCTGTAAAATCATACGTATTATGCCACTATTGAACTGCAAAGTTAGCAGAAAAAGCGCAAAAAACGAAAAAAGTAGGCTATAAATTTCAATATGTGGATAAATTTACGTATTTTTGCAACCTAAAGTGTAGTGGCCATTGAGCAAGGCACACTAAGAACAAGAAGGAAAAAATAATAAAAAACAAAAAATAAAAATGGCAAACAAAACAGAACAGGTTCTCGAAGCAACAGAGAACATCAACAACCGCGAGGCTTTCTTCATGAAATACAAGAAAGCCATCCTTATCGCAGTGGCAGCAATCATTGTTGTTATTGCAGGTGTATTCCTCTACATTTCACAGATTTCCGGTCCTCGTGAGGAAAAGGCAAGCACAGCGCTCAGCAAGGGTCAGACCTACTTCAACAACGAGATGTTCGAGCAGGCTGTCAATGGCGACGGTGCCGGCTTCGTAGGTTTCGCTAAGTTGGCCGACGAGTATAGCGGTACCAAGGCAGGTAACCTGGCCAACCTCTATGCCGGTCTTTGCTACGCCAACCTCGGCAAATGGCAGAAGCTCAGAAGAGCCTCGACGCTTTCTCAACAGAAGGCGACCAGATGATCAGCCCAGCTTCTCAGGCTGCTCTCGGCGACGCATACGCTCACCTCAACCAGCTCGACAAGGCTGTTGACGCTTTCAAGAAGGCTGCCGACATGGCAGACAGCAAGGCTGAGGACGATACCAACAACAGCCTCTCTCCTATCTTCCTTATCAAGGCCGGCGAGGTTTTGGAAAGCCAGGGCAAGAAGGACGAGGCCCTGAAGATCTATCAGGACATCAAGAAAAAGTATGTGAACTCTATGCTCGTTCAGAGTGCAGAGATCGACAAGTACATCGAAAGAGCTTCTAACTAATTATGGCTACAGCACTTCATAATTTGTCAGAATACGACTTCACCAAGGTACCCGATGCCAGCAATATGTGCTTTGGCATCGTGGTAGCTGAGTGGAACCCTGAGATAACAGGCGCTTTATTGGAAGGTGCCGTCAACACCCTGAAAAAGCATGGCACCCTGCCTGAGAACATTCACGTGAAAACCGTACCTGGAAGCTTTGAGCTGATATACGGAGCACGACAGATGGTTCTTAACCAGGGCTACGATGCTGTCATCGTGTTGGGAAGCGTCATCCGTGGCGAGACTCCTCACTTCGACTACATCTGTCAGGGCGTTACCTATGGCATTGCCCGCCTCAATGCCTCACAGGAAATTCCAGTCATCTATGGTCTGCTGACCACCAACGACCTGCAACAGGCCAAGGACAGAAGTGGTGGCAAGCTGGGCAACAAGGGCGACGAGTGCGCCATTGACGCATCAAGATGGCTAAGTTCTAAAAAGCAAACATAATCATAGAACAAGGATGAAACTTTATCAACTCTTACAGTCGTTCGACTTTGAGGAACTCTTTCCTACTGTCAGCACGATGTTCCCTAACGCCAATCTGCATCGCGACGTCTTTCAGAAAGCATTCGACATGCTGTGCAGCATCCAGCCTGTGATGAGCAAGAAGACCATTCGCTACGACTGATGGAGGATCCTAACTCGAGCAACAGTATGATTGTGGGAGCCGACGACAGTTGTTTCAACACCACTTGGGATGCTTGCTTGGGCAAGGAAGTAAGAAAAGGAAAGGGTGCTGACCTGAACGATGAGGAATTGGCAGCCAACTGTCTGCTCAACGTCCTCTTCATCGGTAAACACCCACAATGCTTTGAAAAAGACTTCAAAAAACTATTGAAGTAAGTGATGCTTTATAAATAGTCACTAAATTTTATACATCATACCCCATCATCAGCCTCGTCCTCAACAGACGAGGCTTTTTCGTCTTCATCACCTGCTGTGTCCAACTGGCTGTCCTTGGCTATACTGACAGCACCCATCCGGTTGACAGTGATTACAAGGGGGACATACTCATCACTGGTGACATCGGGAGAACCCACACTGCCTGCAAAATGCAGCACGTCGCCCTTCACCTCAACAAAAACAATACCCAACAAGGCACCCGTCTTCTTGGTTTCGGCATCAAGATAACCCGTAAAATCGCTTTTCTGGAAAGTGCGGCTGAAGAACTCTGTTCCGTCCTCCCGCAGCACCTTGATCGTAATCTTGTTGTCATAGTACTTGGTATGATCCTCACTCTCCACCAAAGGCAGACTGTGATCCGACTCTCGTTTCATCACTACACGATAAGTCTTGCCGAGCCAGGAGATGTCGCGCGACTGCTCATAACTACTCAATTCCTGCGTCTTCTTAGGTTTTGGAGCAGCAGGCTTAGGGGCTATGATGACATTGCTCTTTTTCTTCTCGCCGCATGACGAGAAACAGGCGGCACCCAGAACCGCAATCACGAGCATGGAAATTGTTTTCTTCATTGTTGTTTTGTTTTTGATATTCTATTGAGTTAAGGCCTAAATCTGCATCATTAATAAATCTAATCCACAGAATGAAGACCTAATTATCTGCAAAGTTAAGAAAAAAATATAAGAACACAAAAAAAGCATCCCCTTTTCACAAAGAGAATGCTCTTACTACCTAAATACTAACTAATAAATCCTATTGAACTTTTCTCACACGATATAATAAAAGTTCAGTTTATGAATTCTAGTCAGTAATAAGACCCTACAAAACACAAAAGGTTTAATCGCAGATGAGAAAAAAGTACCTTTTTAACTGCCTTTAACAAAAAGGATGGTCCATGCATGTAACTACTCTGCATCGCAACAAACCAAAACAGTTACTTTAATACCACACAAATTGTTTTAAGTTCATCATGAATTTGTTCTGACACTTGCTAAAAATCTATGTTCGATACTTTAGAACATAAGTTCCATACTTTAGAACACAAGTTCGAAACTTTAGAACATAGATTTTAATAGGCTGAAGAAAACTTTTTGACCTGTACGGTTGGAAAGTCCCAAAAACTTCTATAAGCAGCACGCCCTGAACCAACGGTCACCGGCGCATAGCGGAATTGAAAATCGCTGGTCGAAGGGTAAAGCAAAGGTAAAAGGCAGAAGCCCATAGAAGCAGCACGCCCTGAAGGGGCAGAAGCTCTTAGCCCAGGGCATCGCCCTGGGCTAAGAGCAATCAGCAAGGCGCTGTAAGGGCAAAAGCTTTGTAAATAGCCTGAGTTTTAAGGCTTTTGCCTTACAGGGCGACAAGTTTGCGGACATGATAACCCAGGGCGATGCCCTGGGCTAAGAGCTTCTGCCCTTCAGGGCGTGCCAACCGTACAGGTCGCAACTTTTTCTGTGGTTTTTCGATTTGAGTTGACCACACTTAGTGTTATTTTTAACTACCCAAAAGCTACAGATTATCACAAAACAAAGACGAAAAAGTATAAAATTGACTGATACTATTTGGTTATTTACTCAAATTGTCGTACCTTTGCAACGAAAACAAAACAATTAGTATGAGAAAGACCATTTTACTTGTCATTATGACAACTGCTATCATATTCTCTGCTTGTACAGGCAGACAAGCCAAAGAGAAAGAGAAGGCTCTCGACACCATTCCCATGATGGTGATGCAGATACAGAAATGCAGTCGTCTATATACAGCCGAGGCACAGGTTCACAGAATCATCACCCACGACGACCAACTCAGACTGAAAGGCTCTATACTGAAAAACGAGTTCGACATCAGTCTGCCTGGAGGAAAGCGCAAGGTTGCCATCCCTATGGACGCCACCCTCAAGGCATATATCGACTTCAAAGGCTTCAACGAAAAGAACGTGAGACGGCAGGGAGAGAAGATTGAAATCATCCTCCCCGATCCTAAGGTGGTGCTGACAAGCAGCAAGATAGACCACGAAGGAATCAAGAAATTCGTATCGCTCACACGCAGCAACTTCAGCGATGAAGAACTCAGCAGCTACGAGCAGGAAGGACGAAAGGGCATCATCAACGACATTCCACGCATGGATATTCTGGAAACAGCCCGCCAAAGTGCCGCGCACACCTTGGTACCCATGCTCGTCAACTTGGGATTCAAAGCCGAAAACATCAAGATTAGTTTCAGAAAGAAGTTTACCTCATCCGATCTTTCAAGCCTCATCGACGGCACATCGGTTGAGAACAAGTAAGGTACTACAGATATGAGAAAATTTGAAATCATCGTCATACTCCTGCTCATCGTCATCATCGGCGGAGGTCTGTACTGGCTCAACAAGGACAACTCCATCTCGATGGAACAAGAAGGCAAGACCATACTCTCGCCTACACAGATAAAGAGTATCGAAGCCATCGGACAGTGGGAATTCCTGTCCATCAGCGATGAGGAACTGATAGACACCGTGAGAAAAGGACTCATCAGCGACGACGAACTGGTAAGAATCTACTATGGCACCCTCAGGCTGGGCATCAACATGCGAGAGGTGGGCACTGAATGGCTGAGCGCCGAGGGCGACACCATCATCTGCACCCTGCCTCCTATCAGGTTGCTCGACCGCAACTTCATCGATGAGGCAAAGACACGTTCGTTCTTCGAAGAAGGCAAATGGACCGGTAAAGACCGACAGGACATGTACAAAAGAGCCTATGAAGCTATGAGCAGACGATGCTTTACAAAGGCTAACATCGCCAAGGCTGAGGAAAATGCCAAGCGCAGTTTGAGGGAATGTTCCAGGCCATGGGTTACAGCAACGTAAGGATAAGAATAGAACATGGGATAATAAAAGAGAAAGACAAATAACAAACAGGTAAAAAATAAGAGAGATTATGGATACACTAAACGACATTTTCGCAACGCTAAGCTCATTCTTGTGGGGTTGGCCCATGATTATTCTGCTCTTGGGCACACACCTCTTTCTTACGATCCGTCTGCATTTCCCGCAGCGTAGATTTTCAAGGCCATCAAGTTATCCGTCAAGAAAGACAAGAATGCCACGGGCGATGTATCCCAGTTTGGCGCTCTTGCCACTGCACTTGCCGCCACTATAGGTACGGGCAACATCATCGGTGTGGCAACAGCCATCGCCCTGGGTGGTCCGGGTGCTGTGCTGTGGTGCTGGCTGACAGGTGTATTCGGTATATCCACAAAATATGCAGAAGGCTTGTTAGCAGTAAAATATCGTGTGAAGACCCAGCGCGGCCGCATGTTGGGTGGTCCTATGTACGCCTTAGAGAAAGGCCTGGGCTGGAAATGGCTCGCCATCCTCTTCGCACTCTTTGCCGCGATAGCCTCTTTCGGCATCGGCAGCACCGTACAGGCAAACGCCATCTCTACCCTCGTAGAAAACCAGTATGGCATTTCTCCCTACATTACAGGAACCGTTGTCTGCGCCTTGGGAGCAGCCGTCATCATAGGAGGAGTGAAATCAATATCAAGAGTATGTGGAATGCTTGTTCCCTTCATGGCACTTTTCTATGTGTTGGGATGCATCTATATTCTCTTTGTCAACCATGCCTATCTGTGGCCGGCTATCAAGGTTATCTTTGAGTCTGCCTTCACTACCCGCGCAGCAGGAGGCGGTTTCGCTGGCAGCACATTGATGATGGCAGCCCGATATGGTATAGCCCGTGGTCTGTTCTCCAACGAGTCGGGTCTTGGTTCTGCTCCTATCGTAGCCGCAGCTGCACAGACACGCAACCCTGTGCGCCATCTTGTTTCATCGACAGGCACCTTCTGGGACACCGTCATCATCTGTGCCCTTACAGGTCTGGTCATCACCTCAAGCATCATCGCCTATCCCGATATTGACTATCACAACGGAGCAGCCTCACCAAGGCTGCCTTCAGCAAGATACCATACATAGGAGCACCCTTGCTCACCTTCGGTTTAGCCACTTTTGCTTTCAGCACCACCTTAGGTTGGAGCTATTATGGCGAACGCTGCGTGGAGTATCTCAAGGGCAAGCGCTGGATGCTGACCTACCGTGTGCTCTACATCGTCAGCATCTTTGCGGGCAGTGTCATCGGACTGGAGATGGTGTGGAACATCGCCGACTGTATGAACGCCTGATGGCAATACCTAACCTTGTATCCCTGCTCTGCCTCAGCGGCATCATCGTACACGAGACACGCAAGTATCTGTGGCGCGACCGATTGGACCGCGACATGGATGAGAGCGAGATAGAAGAACTGGAAAAATAATAATTAAAAGCTACAAAAGAAATATGGCTGTCAACTCTCCTTAGGATTGTCGACAGCCATATTTCTTTAAGCGACCGTTCAGTCTATCTGATATTGCAGATGCCGCATCTCATGGCCTCCCCATGCAGAATCATTGGCGTACAGAAATCCCACCTTATTATATAAGGACTCCGCGCGAGGGTTTCCCTTGTCGACAAGCAGTCCTACAGCAGGCAATCCCATCTCACGTGCACGCTCGATGACTGCTTTCAGCAAATATTTGGCAATGCCATGCCCCCGGAACTCTTCCGACACAGCGATGCTGTCGATGTAAAGCTCGCCAGCCTGTGTCTCATCGTCCATATCCGAATAGTCGATACCAAACTCCCGTTGAGCAGCCTCTATGAAACGACGGCGCAAACGATGCAGCTCACCTCCATCATAAGATACACAGATGCCAGCCAACCGACCATCATCAGTAAAAGCACAAAGCGTATTGCGATAGCTGTACTGACTGTCATCGAGAGCCACCAGTTCCGTCATCACCCGTCGGAAATCCTCTATCGTATGATCTCTACCTGCCAGATTCTGGCAACACTCATGATTCATCGCCTCCATAATGAGTGAGGCAATAGGCGCTGCCAAACTGGCAGTAGCCCCTTCTACTCGTACATTCATTGTCTAAGTCGTTTTATGATTAAGTTTCGCAAGTTTTTCCCTACACGCCTGAAGGGGCAGAAGCTCTTAGCCCAGGGCATCGCCCTGGGTAATCATGTTCGCAAACTTGGCGCCTGTAAGGGCAAGCTTTAAAACTCCTAAACGCTTTATGTAGCCTTCACACGTGCCCAGGGCGCCTTTCTGATTGTCATTGTACCCAGGCGATGCCCTGGGCTAAGAGCTTTTGGGCCTTCAGCCCGTACTTAAACCACATGCGAAAGTTCTGTTATATTATATAACGAACAAAAGTTCATTTTATTTTCTTACCACCTCTATCTTTGCATCACCTGGACGATAAAGATAGGATCAAACTTCCGTCCTTGACAAGGATATGACTTTGCGATTAACAAAACATACACTATTTTAAACATTTTGTTCCTTACGCCAGGCAGCTGGCGTCATGCTCTCAAAGCGCGAGAACACCCTTGAGAAATAAGAGGACGAGGAGAAACCGGAATAGATAGCCACCTCTTCCTGTTTGACATTCGGATTCTCACGCATATAGCTTTTTGCCTCTTCCAGACGCAGCTTCGTAATCCAGGTGCTGAAGTTGGTACCATGTTTACGGTTGATATAGCGAGACATATATAGCTTGTTGGTACCCATCTCTGCCGCCAAGTCATCTATCGTCAACTGAGGAGCAAGGAACCGCTTTTCGGAAATCCATCTCTTCACTTGCTCGCCAAAGAGCTGCTCATAGTTGTCTGTCTTCGAGGATTTCAGTTTTTCTGTATCTGTCTCCATCCTTTCTCTTTCCGTTACCTCAGCGCTGTTCAACTTACCATACATGGAGGCATAGTTGATGAAACTGATGGCTATGTAGAAATTGGCAGAGACGACATAAACCTGGAAAAGATAATTGTAGATAATGCCCCCAAGCAACGTGGTGAAACACAGCACACTGATAAGGATGATGAGGATGACACTCTTCTTGATCCATAACATAAACTGCTGCATATCCTCCGCAAAGTAATTGTCCAGTTTACTCCTCTTCTCATTATATAGGATATAGAAACGTCTCAAGAACAACACGTATTGCACAAAGAACATGAAGAAGGGGAACCACGAGACCCAAGCACCCACTTTGCCAAAGACTCCTATGGTGGAAGTTATCATCAGGGCAACAGATGTCAGTAAGACAATCCAGTCCTTACTGAAGTTTCGCCACGACATATACTTCTCGTCCAACAAATAGAAGAAAGTAGAAAAGAAGAAGATGGCTTCCAGACAGAAGAAGATAAAATCAGCGCACTTGATATATGGATTGAGCTCTTTCCAATCGTCAGAGCTGGAAATAGCTAAGTAGACGAAAAGATTCAATCCCATGATAAAATATGTAGTTGCCAAACATCTCTTCGCCTTGCGATAAGGAAGATATTCGGCAGCAAGAGGCACTTTTCCGAACAACAGGACAATGCCGAGGCCAAAATAAATGGCTCCAACACATTGAATCAACACAATGAAATAATGCTCTAACAACTCTATCATATACAATTTTAATTACGCAATACAAAAGTACAAAAAATAATTATTACCCCCCGAATTAAGACAAAAAAGCGACATTTTTCACTCTTTTTACACTTTTGCGTCATTTTTTCCATTTTTGAAATTGTAAAAAGGAAAATATTTCCATTATTAAAAGTATTCACTACAAAGTTTCCACTATCTTTGCAAACGTTTATAACTGGCGCTCCAACTATTCATCACCAAGAACTGAGCGTCGAAAATAGTATGAGTAAAACTTACACAAAGACTTTTCTAAATTGAAATGAAATGAGAAAAAAACTACAACAACAGCACAACGAAGCAGCACAAAAGAGATTCACCACATTCATTGCTCTCCTTGTCGTGCTTCTATTCGCCATTGGAGGAAGTCTCCAAGTACAAGCCGAGGATACCAATACGAATGGAACCCACATCGCGGGCATCGAATCGCTGGATGGTTGCAGCGAGAAACAGGTAAGAGATGCTGCAATCAGCGACAACACCTTTCCAGAAGATGACAAAAGCAAGATCTTCTTCCTCTACAATGTCAAAACGGGTCTGCTGCTCAATGCAGGAGGCTATTGGGGAACTCATGTCTCCTTGAAAGAATACGGAATGCCGCTATGGATACATATCGACAGTGAAGGATGGATTCACCTTGCTCAAGAGTTTGACTCGAAGGACAAGACAGGAAAAGGAGAAGGAAATTATCTGGAATACGAGACAGGGGGAAGTGATCCTACTACAGACATTGGTGTGTTTATAGACAGAGCATATATTTACTCGGAAATTGTCAAGAGAGGCTGGAAACTGGAGCCTGTTACAGATACAGACAAGCCCAACACCTACAAGCTATACACGTACCGCAACACCTCATCGAATCCGTATGATTCTCCCAGTTTTGGTACGACCAAGAAGTATTACCTCATCGCAGCCAAGACACAAGCGACGTAGACAAGAACTGCTATGCCGTGGAAGAAGGAAGCAAGACATAGCAGACGGCAACGACGAATGGAGATTTCTGTCTTACAAGCAGATATTTGAACTTCAGGACAAGAACAGCAGCAACATCATCACGTCCATCGATCTGACCTTCCGCCTGCAATGCCCAAGCTTCTCTCGTGAGAATGCGGCTATGAGCAAGTGGAAGGCTTATCAATATGGAAGAAGTAAAGAAGGCAAAATCAGATTGGGTTTGGAGCATTATTACAAACCTTACGTTAACAGCGATGTAACAACTGCCGGCTACTGCAAGATTGGCGAGAAATATACCAATGATTTCGAAGACAATATAGCTATACTTTCCCCGAAGGCAGCAATGCTATCACGTTCACGGAAAACCACAATTACGAGCGTCATTGCGGCAAGTATTATTGTGCTGATGCCAAGAATTTCCGAGGCACCATCTATCAGGATGTCAAAGTAAGTCATGGTGGTGCATACGTCATCGAGTGCAAGGGATTCTCCACTACCACTAAGGCGAAACTCTATGCCTGCTTGGTGAATGCCGACAACACTGCGGACACAAAGACGCTGCATGCCACCATCCTGGGACAGACTGCTTACATGTCTGCACAGGAAAAGGCAGCGCTACATGTCGATGAGCAGAATATGGACTATGCTGCCAAGGAATTCTACGGCAGTCACAAATATTTCAACAGTGTGCTGGTACAGGTGCCAGAAGGTGGCGGCACTATCCGATTCGGAATCGAAATCGGAACGCAGGAATACAACAAGCCTGTGGAATCAGAGAATGAGTGGACGGTATTCGATGACTTCCGCCTCCTCTATACAAGCAAGACAACTGATGGCGACTTGGTTCTCGACCAGGACAGGGACAACTTGGAATATCTGGAGAATTGCTCCAACACCTACAAGAGTGTGACGCTCCACCTCAACAAGACCTTCGACAAGGACAAGTGGAATGGTTTTGTCTTGCCCGTAAGCCTCACCAAGGACCAACTCACCCAGGCATTCGGTCCTAACGTGAAACTGGCAAAGCTCAGCAAGTTGACCAGCACCGAGATACAGTTTGTCAGCATAGACATGAGCAAGGCGGGAAACGAAACAACTGTGATGGAAGCCTACGTACCTTATATCATTTTCCCTACCAAGCATACCGAACTGGAACAATCACCTGCCTACACAGCCTTGCTGAGTTCGACAGGCAACGACCAGGCGAAGGATGTACGGGTGAGCATCGGCAAGAACCATATCGACATTTCCAATGTCACATTCACTGTTAACAAAGAGAACAAGAACGACCTCACCAATATGAATACGGAGAACTGGACAACCAACAGCAGCATTGTCGTTGACGGTTCAGGAACACCTTTCGTCAGTGGCAACGGCACCATGACAGCCTTCGGAACATTTGCCAGAACCTTCGGAACAGGCACACAGAATACTAACAAGGACAATGATGATTACGGCAAATGGACCATCACAGACAAGTCAAAGATCATAGAGGGTCGCAGCGACCTGACGGGCTGCTACTTCTTCTCTGGAGGCAACATGTATTATAGTTCCGCTAAAAGAGCAAGAGGCTTGCGAGGCTTCAGCGTATGGTTTGCACCAACTACAGCTTCCGACGGCAACCCTGCCAAACCAGCCAACGTTTTCCTTGATGGTGTATCCTTGGACAAGACCACAGGCATCAACCCCATCATCTATGGCGAAGAAGAAAGCAGAATTGACAGATTCGCCCATGGCATCTATAGCCTGAATGGTCAACTCATCAGCAACAGCAGTTCCTTGGACGGACTTCCAAGTGGAATCTACATTCTGAACGGCAAGAAAGTTATCAAGAGATAATCGGGAGCTACAAGTCTTGAGCAAGAAAGCCAGGACCAACAAAACAATTAGTTAAACACTCAAAATCGACAGACGATGAAAAAAAGATATATGTGTCCTATGACCACAACCATCATGGCTGAGACTTGCAGCATCTGCGCAGGCTCTCTTAAATGGACGGAACGCACAGAGTCACAAGACCCTGAAGTACCAGGAGAGCCATCCACCTGGGGCGAAATCATCTGGGACGAGGGACAATTCAAGAAAGAAGAAGAAGACCCGTTCAACCCAGACAACTGGTAAGGAACACGCCCTGAAAGGGCAGAAGCTCTTAGCCCAGGGCAGCGCCCTGGGTAATTACGTCAGCAAACCTGTCGCCCTGTAAGGCAGCTTTAAAACCGGACAAATATACAAAGCTTTTGACCTTACCAGGGCGCCTTCCTGATTGTCATTGTACCCAGGGCGATGCCCTGGCTAAGAGCTTCTGCCCCTTCAGGCGTGCTGCTTGCTGGCGATGCCTGGGCTAAGAGCTTTTGGGCCTTCAGC
>ENA-OQER01000210-OQER01000210.1-human-gut-metagenome-genome-assembly--contig:-NODE-210-length-32683-cov-14.223461_pt1 | contig 32683 bp, 43 predicted proteins | sample MGYA00242797_ERZ504639 | MGnify/ENA primary metagenome ERZ504639 (study PRJEB26092, sample SAMD00036306) | human gut metagenome | host: Homo sapiens | study: EMG produced TPA metagenomics assembly of... | reverse complement strand
CATTCATTCCGTTTGCAAAGGCAAGAAAGAGGATTGAGACAATATTCTCACAACTTACAGACCAGTTCTTGGTCATCAGGAACTATGCGAAAATAACGAATGGTTTGTTTGCCAGGATCATTGGCAATTAGTGCACTTACCATTCTGCAATACGTAAACTTCATTAACGACAAGCCCATTGGCAGAATTAAGTATGCACTAAATTAATTCCGCCAACAGGTTATCTATAGGAAAATTATTAATCGCCTATTTAGGGATGTTCTGTAAGGCATAATTCTATTTTGTTATGAAGAAGTTTTTGCAAGGTTTTTGTTTTGTAGTGGCTTTGGTGTTTGTGTTCTTTGTAGACCAAAGTGTAAATGCTAATGTCGTGAAAGGTCATGTAGAGAAGGTTCAAGGTCGGACATGCTCTTGTGGTGGGACTTTAGTTGTTCGTAGCAAAATTGTTACGAAACCAGGACCAGATGATTGCTATCATTGTCATGGTAATGGCTATAATATAATTAATAACAAAAAATGGACGTGTCAGTATTGTGAGGGAACTGGAAAAAAGTTAATACAAGTGGAAGTGAAGTGGCTCCATTGTAATAACTGCGGTGCCGATTATGATTATCAATAAAATAATGTAGCAATATGAAGTTATCTATAAAATATTTCTTGTTGATCTGCACAATGTGTTTATCTACAATAGATGTGTGTGCGCAAAATGCAGGTAAGGCTATTATAAAATCACCGAAAATCCCGAATATTAAGCCTCCTCGTGTTAAGCCACCTATTAATTGGGCGGCTCCAGTTGTGCATGAGGTTATAAAGGCTAATGAGACCTCGTCTACGGCAAGTACTATTACGTCTAAAAATACCAAACTGCCCGATGTTCGGTTAACAATTCCTCAAACGAAGAATCCCAAAAAGAAACAGCAAGAAAATTTGAGGTCTTTGCTTTCTGCGCAAGGGTTGTACAGGCTCGATTCTCTTATAAAGGAAAGTTATGTTTTGAGGTTTGTAAATTATGCAAGGATCAATAGCCAAAGTACAGAAGGTGAGGACGTAACAGCTTTCCCTTTGAGTATGGGACAACGACAGATGGCAAGACTCGTGGAACAAGACCTCTTGAAAATGGCAAAGAATAATAAGAGTTTACAAGTTGTTCGTAGTGAGAGGGAATATGTGTATGCCAAGTTGCCTGCTACAACAAAAAGAAAACTTCCTTCTATTATGTTGATGGCGCATCTTGATATTACACCGGAGGCACCTGGTGGTAATATAAAACCGATTGTTCATCGCAATTATCAAGGTGGTGATATAATCTTGCCTTCTGGGGTTGTGCTAAGTCCAAATTCGCCACAAGGTAAACATCTGAAAGAATGCATAGGCAAGACTATCATAACAAGTGACGGTAATACCTTGCTTGGGGCGGATGATAAGACGGGGTGTACGGTCTTGGTGTCACTAATTTGTAACCTTTTGTATGGAAAGCCTTTTGAGCATGGTGATTTGTATTTTGTCTTTTCGCAAAACGAGGATATTGGCAGGGCAGCTGATGGGTTTGAAACAAAGTATGTAGGTGGTAATCCTGATATAGTGATAGATGTAGACGGAGATGATCCTCATGCCTTTTCTGTAGAGAACTTTACTGCAGCTATGCGTATCTATACATTTCATGGTAAAAGTGCGCATCCTGGTGAAGGGTATGCCAACAAATATGGTGATGCTTTGACAGCTGCCTCTTATTTCGTAGGACAAATTCCACCCTATAAGCATCCGTCTATTAGTCGTGGTAAACAGGGGTATATCCATTGCTATGATATTAGTCATCCAAAGGATAGCATAGGTAAGGTTATCTCTGACGATTATTTAGTGAAAGTACGTTTGCGTTATTTCGATAAGTTGGAAGGTGATTCCTTGCGTCAGATGCTCGATTCTGCCGAAGGGAAAACTATAGAGGCCTTCCCCTTTGTGAAAGTAGAAGCTTCGGCAGAGAACTTGCAGTACGAGAATGTAGCATATACGATGTATCCTACCTTGCCAGACATCATCAAGAAGGCTTATGCGAGTTTTGGCAAAAAAGTTTCTCCACGCAGTGAACGTGGCGGTACAACCTCGGCAATGATTGCAGCCAAGGGCTTGCGTGGAGGTGCTTGTCTTTTCAGTGGTCAACAAGCAGAGCATAGTGTTTATGAGTGGACGTGTGTTGAAGATATGGTAGATATAACCAAGATATTGCAGAAAATCATCATGTTGATAAACAAATAGTTAATTTCTAAATTCGTGTGATTATGAAAAGAATAATATCAATACTCTTTATGGTCGTTACAGGCTTAGTCTGTAGTGTTAATGTCAACGCACAGCAATTGCCTGATGGTTACAAAAAGTTCTTGGGAGTGTGGAACTGTGAACCTCCAATTGGTGGTTTTGGTAACATTAAGGTAATAGAGTCGGATGGCAAACTTGTGGTTCGTATAAAGACGGGAACAGAAATCAGAACTTGTAAAAATGCAGAGTTGAAAAATGGAAAACTTTATTTTTCCTTTGCAGGGGTGCATGAATGGGGAAAATGGACCGTGAAAAATGGTAAAATAATGACAGAAAGTGGTGGTACTGATGGACCGGTAAGTCGTATTTACGATTCGTTTCATTATGGGAATAAAATAGCTAACGAATTGCAACAGGTATGGTATTTCTATTTATCAGAAAATGCGGATGGGGATATGGATTTGTTTTGTCACAACGGAATCTATTATCTAAAAAACGATATTGTACTTTTCGAGCAAGCATCGTCGCCGTATATTCATTATCGAAAATATACTAATTGGTGATGTTGAGTTTTGAAAAATAAATTCGTAACTTTGCGAGACTTAAAAATATTGTTATGAAGCTGTTAAAATATATTTTTGCAACACTATTATTAACATTAGCATTTGGTGCTAATGCACAAATACCGTATAAATCTGCAATGTCTAAATTTTTAGGTACATGGATTGAACCAAAAAGTATTGATTATGATGGGAGACTCAAAGTAATAATTTTCAAAGAAGACGGAGAGCTTTTCGTAAAAGCCGTTTTTCAATTCCCCGATGATTTACCTACGAATAGAGTTACGATTCCTATTGAAAGCATTAGCTATGAGGATGGAGAATTAGTAACTTATGGACAAAGAAGTATTGAATCTAACCAAGTTATAAGTTACGTATAGAGGTTGTCGAAGGCAGGTTGAAAGTAACAGAGTATGTTGGTGTCAGAGGAGGACTACTTAGGTTTATATCTTCTCATAATTTAGATGTTGACTAATAGAGAGCCGCTCATTGAGCGACTTCCGAAGTCGTTGGGGCACCTTAAATTCGCAGTTTAATTACTTGTTATAAATGCAAGTCCTTGCCAAACATTTGTTTGCAAAGACTTGCATATGTCAGGATTTTCACTTAACTTGGTGCTGCAAGACAACCGAGTAAGTATACGCTGGCATATGAAAAGAAATTAAAAGAATATATTATAAATGAAAAAATACTTAAAGTATACAACGATGAGAAAAATAAGGGTATCTTAAAAAGTCTTTTACAATTGCTAATGGTTATATAAAACTAATGAAGTCCCGTAAAAAGCATTTAGTTGCCATTCTACGGTCTTTTCCATAACGTCGCAATTACTTTGATGTGATTATTGTGATACTAAAAAAGCAAGAATAAAGAGCGACTATAAATATGATTATCAGTGTTAAAAATCACAAGAATCACCTTGATTCCCAGTATTTTTATTATCTTTGCAGAAGATAAGTTGCACTCGGCAATTTGAAAGCAAGCTTTCATTGCACTTGTTTGCATTATCTTTGCAACAAATAACAATTAAAACGAAGAATATGAGCTCATCAACATTACGCGTACCTACTTCATTCAGGCTACCATCAGAGCTTCTCGAGGAGCTAAAGGAACGTGCTAAGGCTACTAATTGCAGCCTTAACAATTACGTGGAATCTATTCTCACGGATGTCATGAGAAAGGACAAGACTGTGGAAGAAAATGTCATTACTCCCGACTTGCAGGATAAGATAGACAAGGTGAGAGAGGAAATTCTTTGTGGTCAATATACCACATTGAAATCGCATGATGATATAGACAATTACTTTGCGGGTTTATGATTTACACAGTCATTACATCCAAGAGTGCAGAAGATGTCATCAAGAAATGGAAGAAATCCAATCCACAGCTATTCAAAAAATATCAAAAGATATATCATGAATTCATGAATCACCCAAGAACAGGTATCGGTCATCCTGAGGCTTTGGTAGGAGGAAACTCTATTTTGTATTCGAGACATATCACTGCCCATGACAGAATCATCTATGAGATTCATGATGAAGTCATAACTGTCCTTGTATTAGATGTAGAAGGATATTACAATGACAAATAACTGAGCCCATATTCTCCATAAAGCATCTGCAAAATCATCTTACTTTCCTATAAAGAACAAGAAATTTTCCTTTGTTGTAAAAGTGGTCAAGGCAAGGCAATAAATTGCCATAACCATGCATTGTATTTATCATCAAAAGTTTGTGATAAAAAGAACAGAAAACAAAATTAACAATTACAATTATGAATATAGGAGATAAAATACCTGAGATTCTTGGCATAGACCAGAACGGACGTGAGATCAAGGCAAGCGACTTTCGGGGTCGCAAGATAGTACTCTACAGTTATCCGAAAGCCAACACCAGCGGTTGTACTGCTGAGGCTTGTTCTTTGCAAGCTCACAAAGAGGAGTTGGCAGCTGCAGGTTACGAGATTATCGGCGTGAGCAAGGACAAGCAGGCTTTGCAGAAGAAGTTTGCCGAAACCAAGGGGCTTCAGTTCCCTCTTATTGCTGATACCGAGACTACCCTATTGCAGGAACTCGGCTGCTGGGGCGAGAAGGTAACCTGCGCAGAAAGACCATCGGAATCCTCCGCACCACCTATCTCGTCAACGAAGAAGGCATCATTGAGAAAATCTTCACCCCCAAGGAGATCAAGACCAAGATTCACGCAGAGCAGATTCTGGATTACATCCATCAATAGAGAACAAATATGACAGAATTTGAAAAAATGAGAAACAGCGAGCTCTATGATTTCAGCAACAAGGAAGGCATGAAAAGCATAGAGCACGCCAACCGACTCTGCTGCCGCCTGCAGACGCTAACCCTGTTTGATGAAGACTATCGAACCATTATCGAAGACTGATTCCTGACATTCCAGCTTCAGCCACCATCTGCCCACCCTTCCACTGCGACCATGGTCACGGTATCAAGGTGGGTGAGAATGTATTCATCAACTATGGCTCCACGATGCTCGATGAAGCCTTGATTACCATCGGCGACCGCACCCTGATAGGTCCGAACTGCCAGCTGGTAACCCCTAACCACCCCATCAATTATATGGAACGCCGCAAGCCAGTAGAAACAGGCTTCCCCATCACTATTGGCGAGGATTGCTGGCTGGGCGCAGGAGTCATCGTCTGCCCAGGAGTAACCATCGGCAACCGCTGCGTAATCGGTGCCGGCAGCGTAGTGGTCAAGAATATTCCTGATGACTCCATGGCAGTAGGAAATCCGGCAAAGGTTATCAGAAAGCTCAGATAACAAGAAAAAATAAAATCAAAAGAGTATGTTAGAACATATTGCAGATTTCACAGCGTGGCCAATCCTTACTGGTATTTTCATTGGCTATATTGCCAACCGCATTATGAGCGGTGAAGGAAAAGGATGTTGTATGAATCTCTTCATAGGTATTGTAGCAGTTATGCCGGTGCCATCATCAGCAGTCTGCTGAACATTGAGTTGTTTGGCAAGGGTTATCTTACCAATTTCATCTTCTGTGTCATTGGTGCCATAGCGGTATTGTGGATTTGGAAGAAGCTTTTCGATTAACATCTTAAGTAGATATAAATATTGATTTTAAAAAACATAAGATTATGACAAACAAGGAATTGACACTCGCCCAACTGATGATGGCGATGATAAAATATGATGGTGGCGATGCGCCACGCATCCAGCATTTCGTAAAGGTGCACGACTTTGCCCGTATGATAGCGGTCGCAGAGGGAATGAACGAGGAAGACCTCTTCGTGCTCGAAGCAGCTGCCATTCTTCATGATGTGGGCATTCATGTTTCTGAAGCCAAATACGGTAACTGCGATGGCAAGCACCAGGAAGAATTAGGTCCTGATGAGGCAAGAAAAGTCCTGACAGAAGTCGGTGGATTCACAGCCGCACAGATAGAAAGAATCTGCTGGCTCATCGCCCATCACCATACTTATACGGATGTAACCAGCCTCGACCACCGCATCCTGCTCGAAGCAGATTTCCTGGTCAACTCCTTCGAAGCCCATCTTGCCCCCGAAGCCATTATCACCTTCCGCAATCATGTCTTCCGTTCGGCGTCTGCGATCAGTATGCTGAATGATATGTGGGGACTGTAATATGGAGAATACTTTAGTCTAAGAAACAATGGTTTTAAAGTAGCACATTATGGAAAAGATTATTGTTAATGTTGCGTGGTGCGACAAGAATTTTGGCGGTTCTCTTGGTAGTAATGTACCAGGTGCGGTGGTTTTTACAGCACCAACCTTTGAAGCTTTGCAAAAGGAGGCAAAGGATAGTTTAGAGTTTCATGTTGAAGGTCTTCTTGAAAATGGAGAAGATGTTCCCGAATGGCTGAAGAACGGAGATTATGAGTTTGTGCATAACTATCAGGATGCAACTACTCTTTTGAAGGCATATTCTCCATACGTTTCTCTAGCGGCAATTAGTCGTGCATCTGGAATAAACCAAAGTCTTTTATCACACTATGTAAATGGATTGAAGAAACCACGTGAGCAACAGCGTAAACGTATTGTAGATGGTCTTCATAAAATAGGATCAGATTTACAATCGGTTATGTGTGTATGATTTTAGCAAAACGGATGTTTGAAGAATGTTGTCAAGCATTTCCTTAGGTAGTCTGGTTGTATTGGTTGGTGTTGGCCTGGGGAGCATGTAAGGGGTATCGCCAAATAAGGTAAGGTTATTGCTCTCTATCCATTTGCGAACGGAACTGCTGTAGAATTTAATAAAACGTTAAAACGAGGATGAATGTTTTTAAATTAGGTGTCACTTTTGTGAAGTCTTTGAGTGCTTTATTCGTTCCCGGTAAATGCCCCAAACGAATTGATCATGAGAAAATTGTCGCTGGTGAAAACTTAGCGTCCGATTCTACACCTTCGGACAGTATCGGATATCCAAAGGCTCAGCAGCCACACTATGATCTCTTGCGCTTCCTGGATGCACAGGAGGTTGCCTATACCCAGGCTTTGAGTGAACTGAAAAGAGGTAGAAAGCAAAGCCATTGGATATGGTATATCTTCCCGCAACAGAAGGGACTCGGACATAGTTACAATTCAAAATACTATGGCTTGGATGGCGAGGGTGAAGCCAGAGCTATGTTGAACATGAAATTCTGGGTGATAGACTCCGTGAATGCTGCAAGGCGCTCTTGCTCCACAAGGATAAGGATATCAAATATATCATGGGAAGCGGAATTGACGTGCTGAAACTCAAAACTTCTATGCGTCTCTTCAATAAAGTGAGTCCTAATGATGTGTTTGAGGAAGTATTGGATGCATTCTTTTTAACCCATTCAGAATAGTCTTAATAAGAGAAAATTACGATTAATATATGAATGTATCAAAGTTTTAAAATGATATTTTGTGGGATGAATTGCAAAAACTTGGCAAAAAGTTTGGAAGATACCAGATAATCACTTATATTTGCATTGTCTTAAAAGATAAGTGTTATGAGAACAGTTCAAGATTATATAGCAATAATTAGGCAAAATAGTTCCAAGATTACTAAAGATTTTGGAATCAAGACCTTGCGTATTTTTGGTTCCGTATCACGAAATGAGCAAACAGAGCAAAGCGATTTGGATATTTGTGTAGAAACAGAAACTCCTAATCCATTTTTATTGGCCGACTTGAAAGAATTCTTAGAGGGCTTGTTCAAGTGCTCAGTTGATGTAGTGCGTATTCACAAAAACATGAATCCTTTCTTTAAATCAAGAATTGAGCGGGATGGATCTATGCAATTCGATAAATATGTAGCATTGGATATACTAAATAGAGTGCATATTTCTATTGAGCATATAGAAGAGCGTTCACAACCTTATCATTGTGGCGATGATTTTCTGATGTCTTCTACTGGTGTAGCAATTCTTGATTCCATATGTATGCAATTTATTGCTATAGGAGAAAGTTTAAAGGGACTTGATAAGGTTACAAGAGGAGAACTCCTTACAACTCATCCTGAAATTGATTGGAAAAATGTGAAAGGGTTACGTGATATCATAGCTCATCATTATTTTGAGGTTGATGCCGATCAGATTTGGTGGATTATAGAAAATGAGTTGCAACCTTTAAAAAAGGCAATTCAGGAAATGATAGAATCTTTAAAACGGATACTTGATGAGTAATGTCAGGTAGATGAATGCACTCACAATTCGACATAATTTCTTTGCAGTTTTATCAAATGGCAAATAGCTAAGCATCAATATTATAAACTTCTAAGTTTATAAACTAACAAATCGAAAAACTTCAGTGGGATTATGCACGCTATCATAAAAAGATAAACATAAAAGTAAAGTTTTACATAATATTCTTGCGAAAATCAACATTTATGTTTATCTTTGCAGCAAAAATATAAGTTATATGGAAAAGAACTTATTAATAGAGCTATTAGAAACTGGAGAAAAAGTCAGCCTTTATTCTCAAGATTCGAGGGTGAAGAATATACCGAATTTGAGAAATTCCTTCTCACCTATAAGGACCAATATGCCCAAGATGTACAAATCCTCATTAGAAGGATTGATATTATCAAGGAAAATGGTGCAGAAGATAGATTCTTCAGATAGGAAGGAAGCAAACGTGACAGGGTGATGGCACTACCCTCTTATCTTGATACATCTAATTTAAGATTGTATTGCCTTAATATTAGCCATAAGATTTTAATCTTAGGAAATGGTGGTATAAAGCAAACTCAAACATATCAAGAAGATGTAAATCTGCATAGAGCCGTACGAAACTTACAAAAGATAGACATCATTATAAAGAAACTTGAAAATAGAAGAATCATAACAATCAATGGTACAAATTTACATGGACCACTTGAATTGACAATAGACATAGACAATAATAATAAGGAGGATTTAGTATGAAAACAAATAAACTAATGGATGAAATCCGCAAGTCAACTCCTGCGGATACAAACAAACAAGTCGACTTATGCGTTGCTATTGCCAACAGAGTCTTTGAACTCTTACAGGAACGAAATATGAAACAGCGTGATTTCGCAAAGGCTCTTGGCAAGACAGAAACAGAAGTGAGCCGTTGGCTGAGTGGAACACATAATCTAACTTTAGCTACAATCGCAAAGATGGCGACGGTTCTTGGTGATGATATCATTACCACAACACAGAGCAATCGTCCGTACAAACTTCCAAATACGCAAAATGTTGCTATGATGGTAGCTGAGGATATGTGCAAAAAATAGTCATACAAATAACAAAAAACCCTGCCATAGGAAGCCTTTCCTACAGCAGGGATTTTTCTATTGGAAATCATCAAGAATGACTTAACTGTCAATTCTTAACTATTAACTATCAACTATTTATACTCGCCCCAAGCCTTGATGTCGATATCCTCGAGCTTGGTGGTGCAGAATGCATAGATGAACGCACTCGCCAGACGACTGTTGGTAATCAATGGCACATTCAGTCGATGGCTGCACGACGAATCTTGTAACCATTGGAAAGTTCGCTGCTGGTCAAGTTCTTCGGAATGTTCACCACCATATCGATCTCGTGGTTGTGGAGCATCTCCAAAGCCTTTGGAGCACCGCCCTCAGCTTCCTCTGATGGCCAGAGCACACGGGTGTTCTCTACTCCATTCTCGGTCAGGAACTTGCTGGTACCACCCGTAGCATAGAGCTTGTAACCGTGGTCGATGAGCATGTGGGCAGCATCGAGCATATCAACTTTCTGCTTGGCAGAACCGGTAGACAGAAGGATGTTCTTGGCTGGAATACGATGACCCACTGAGAGCATACTCTTCAGAAGGGCTGTAGATGTATCGTCGCCCAAGCAACCTACCTCACCCGTACTGCTCATGTCCACACCCAATACTGGGTCCGCCTTCTGAAGGCGGTTGAAGCTGAACTGGCTGGCCTTGATACCTACATAGTCGAGGTCGAAGAGGTTCTTGTGTGGCTTCTCTACTGGCAAACCGAGCATCACGCGGGTAGCCAACTCGATGAGGTTGATCTTCAACACCTTACTAACGAATGGGAACGAACGGCTGGCACGAAGGTTACACTCGATAACGAGAATATCATTGTCGCGAGCCATAAACTGAATGTTGAAAGGTCCGTTGATATGAAGTCCTTGGCAATCTGACGGCTACTCGCTTCACACGGCGAACAGTCTCCACATACAACTTCTGAGGAGGGAACTGGATGGTAGCATCGCCTGAGTGAACACCGGCGAACTCGATGTGCTCGGAAATGGCATAAGCTATCACCTCGCCATTCTTAGCCACGGCATCCATCTCAATCTCCTTGGCATGCTCAATAAACTTGCTGACTACCACAGGATGATCCTCGCTTACGTTGGCAGCCAACTGCAGGAAGCGCTTCAACTCGTCCTCGTTGGAGCAAACATTCATCGCTGCACCAGAGAGCACGTAGCTTGGACGTACCAGTACAGGGAAACCAACACGCTCGATAAACTTGTCGATATCCTCCATAGAGGTCAAGGCGCTCCACTCTGGCTGGTTGATGCCGTTGTTGGTCAACATCTGAGAGAACTTGGCACGGTCCTCAGCGTTATCAATGTCCTTGGCAGCAGTACCCAGGATAGGCACATTCTGAGCGTCAAGACGCATTGCGAGGTTGTTTGGTATCTGGCCACCCGTTGATACGATAACACCATGAGGCTGCTCCATCTCGATGATATCCATAACACGCTCGAAGGTGAGCTCGTCGAAGTAAAGACGGTCGCACATATCGTAGTCGGTAGATACGGTCTCAGGGTTGTAGTTGATCATCACTGAGCGCCAGCCCTCCTTGCGAATCGTATTCAATGCCTGGACACCACACCAGTCGAACTCTACGGAAGAACCGATGCGGTAAGCACCTGAACCAAGCACGATGATGGAACGATGGTCGTTCTCGAAGGTGATGTCGCTCTTCACACCTGCGTAGGTTACATAGAGGTAGTTGGTCTGTGCTGGATACTCTGCAGCCAGGGTGTCTATCTGCTTCACTACAGGAAGGATGCCATAGTTCTTGCGAAGCTGCGGACGGTAAGACCGGCCTTAGCCATATTGCCCAACTCCTGTTCAAGACCCACGGCACGCGCAATCTGGAAATCGGTAAATCCATATACCTTGGCGGTACGCAGGAGTTCCTTGTCCAGAGTATTGATGTTGCACTTCTTCATCGCCTCGTCGATATCGATGATGTGCTTCAGTTTCTCGAGGAACCACTTGTCAATCTTGGTGAGTTCATGAATCTGGTCAACAGTATATCCCTTGTGCATGGCCTTGGAAATCACGAACACACGCTTATCTGTTGGCTCCTTCAAGGCTGCATCGATATCATCAATCTCAAGCTCCTTGTTCTCTACGAAGCCGTGCATGCCCTGACCTATCATACGAAGACCCTTCTGAATGGCCTCCTCGAAGTTGCGGCCGATGGCCATCACCTCGCCTACTGACTTCATAGATGAACCCAGCTCCTTGTCTACGCCACGGAACTTAGACAAGTCCCAACGTGGAATCTTACAAACCACGTAGTCCAATGCTGGCTCAAAGAAGGCAGAAGTGGTCTTGGTTACAGAGTTCTTCAACTCGAACAGACCGTAACCCATACCGAGCTTGGCTGCCACGAAAGCCAAAGGATAACCCGTAGCCTTGGAAGCCAAGGCAGAAGAACGGCTCAGGCGGGCATTCACCTCGATGACGCGATAGTCCTCGCTCTTAGGGTCGAAGGCATACTGCACGTTACACTCGCCCACGATTCCGATGTGACGGATAATCTTGATGGCAAGGGCACGAAGCTTATGATACTCCGAATTGCTCAAGGTCTGAGAAGGAGCGATGACGATACTCTCGCCGGTATGGATTCCCAGTGGGTCAAAGTTCTCCATGTTGCAGACGGTAATACAGTTGTCGTAGCGGTCGCGAACCACCTCGTACTCTATCTCCTTCCATCCCTTCAAACTCTTCTCTACCAATACCTGTGGAGAGAAAGAGAAAGCTTTCTCGGCGAGTTTGTTCAGTTCCTCCTCGTTGTCGGCGAAACCAGAACCAAGTCCACCCAAGGCATAGGCAGCACGATGATGACAGGATAACCCAACTCGGCAGCAGCCTTGCGGGTCTGCTCGATGTTCTCGCAAGCCTCGCTCTTGATGGTCTTCACGTTGATTTCATCAAGCTTCTCGACGAAGAGCTCGCGGTCCTCGGTATCCATGATGGCCTGTACAGGAGTACCAGCACCTTGACGTTATATTTCTCCAAGATACCCTGGCGGTACAGCTCGACACCACAGTTGAGGGCAGTCTGACCACCGAAACTTAGGAGGATTCCGTCTGGCTTCTCCTTCTGGATGACACGCTCTACGAAGTAGGGCTGCACAGGCAGGAAGTAAATCTGGTCGGCAACGCCTTCCGAAGTCTGTACGGTTGCAATATTCGGGTTGATGAGCACGGTCTCGATACCTTCCTCGCGCAAAGCCTTCAATGCCTGCGAACCAGAGTAGTCGAACTCGCCTGCCTCACCTATCTTCAAGGCTCCAGAACCCAAGAGGAGCACTTTCTTTATATTTTCGTCTTTCATTTTTTCCTTATTATTTAAGTGTTTCTACAAACTTATCAAACATGAACTCTGTATCCACAGGGCCTGAGCAAGCCTCTGGGTGGAACTGGCTTGAGAACCAAGGGTTCACCTTGTGGCGGATACCCTCGTTGGAGCATCATTCATATTTACAAAAAGCTCCTCCCAGTCGTTGCCCAATGTCTTGGCATCAACGGCATAACCGTGGTTCTGAGAGGTGATGTAGCAGTTGTTGGTTCCTACCATGCGTACTGGCTGGTTGTGTGAGCGGTGACCATACTTCAACTTGTAGATAGTAGCACCGGCTGCCTTGGAAAGCAACTGATTACCCATACAGATACCACAGATAGCTTGCGGCTCTGGCTGATCTGCTTGCGGATGATATTGACAGCATCCTCGCACATATCAGGTCGCCAGGTCCGTTGGCCAAGAACAAACCATCAAAGTCCATATCGGTATAATCGTAGTTCCATGGCACGCGAATCACCTCTACACCTCTGTTGATGAGACAACGGATGATGTTGGCCTTCACGCCACAGTCGACCAGTACCACCTTCTTGCCGGCTCCCTCGTTGTAGCGGATAATCTCCTTGCAGCTCACCTGGTCTACAAAGTTTACACCCTCATAGTTTGCCTCAGGGATGTTGTCGGGCTCATCGTCAAAAATGATCTTACCCATCATCACACCATGCTCACGAAGCACCTTAGTCAACTGACGTGTGTCGATACCCGTAATGCCGGGCACCTTCTCGCGCTTCAACCAGTCTGCAAGGCTTTCCACTGCATTCCAGTGGCTGTACTGCTCGCTGTAATCGCTCACAATGATGGCAGAAGCATAAATCTTGTCACTCTCCATGAAGGTTGGCAAACCGTTTTTCTCGAAAGTGAATGGTGGCACACCATAGTTGCCTACAAGTGGGTAAGTAAGTGTCATCAACTGACCGGCATAAGAAGGGTCGGTCAAGCTCTCGGGATAGCCCATCATGCTGTGTTGAACACAACCTCGCCTGCTACGGGGGCATCATATCCGAAAGATTTGCCATGGAATTGGGTTCCATCGCTCAAACTAAGGTTACATTTTTCATATCTGATATTCTTTTTCTTTATTTCATACTCATTAGAACAAATGAATTCTCCACTCTTTGTTCTTCACTTATTTATGATAAACATTCTCTATGTAGTTCACGAAAGACTGGTTGCAAAGCTTGGTGCCGCCGGGAGTGGGATAATGGCCTGTAAAGTACCAGTCGCCCTTGTGGTTGGGTATGGCCTCGTGCAGTCCTTCAATGCTCTGGAACACAAGTTGGATAGGAGTCGTCATGCCCTCTGGTCTTAGCATCTCTACTATCTTCTCGTTCACCTCCTCGGTGGTGAATGGCTTGTAGATGGCACGCACAGGATTGATCTGCTCTTCCTTTGGCTTCAGCAGCTCGGCTTTACAAGCCTCGTAGGTCTGCTCGATGATGTCGCTCATCTTGCGTTCTTTCAGCAACTGGATGGCAGCACGGAACACACAGAACTCTTCCAGTCGGGCCATATCGATGCCGTAATAGTCGGGATAGCGTATCTGTGGAGCACTCGACACAACGACAATCTTCTTAGGATGCAGACGGTCGAGGATGCGGAGAATACTCTCCTTCAAGGTAGTTCCTCGAACGATGCTGTCGTCGATGATGACCAGGTTGTCCACCTTGGGCTCGATGCTTCCGTAGGTTACATCGTACACGTGGCTCGCCAGGTCGTTACGGCTGTTGCCTCTGTTATGAAGGTACGAAGTTTGATATCTTTCCAGGCTATCTTCTCAGAGCGAACAAAGTCGCCGAGGATTGCGTTGAGTTCTTCTTTCGAAGGAACATGGTCGAGATTGGCTATCTGCTCTATCTTGGTTTCGTTGAGATATTTCTTGAATCCGCTCAGCATGCCATAGTAAGCCACTTCGGCAGTATTCGGAATGTAGCTGAACACGGTGTGGTCCACATCATAATCGACGGCCTTCAGAATAGGCTGGGTCAACTGCTCGCCCAACTGCTTGCGCTCCTGATAAATATCCTTGTCGGAACCGCGACTGAAGTAGATGCGCTCGAACGAGCAGGCTGAATCTCCCTTCTGATCCATGATGCGCTCGATGGTGCATTCGCCGTTCTTCTTGACAAGAAGCGCCATACCTGGCATGAGTTCCTGCACTTCCTCTGCCTCCAGGTCGAAGGTGGTCTGCAACACAGGCGCTCACTTGCCACAACTACAATCTCGTCGTTCTTATAGTAAAAAGCAGGACGGATGCCCCAGGGATCGCGCATAGAGAACATCTCGCCCGAACCGGTAATACCACAGACTACATAGCCACCGTCGAAGTCTTTCATCGTTGTCTTGAGCACGTTGCTCATCTTCACGTGGTCTTCTATATAGTTGGTGATGTCGGTATTCTGCATCTCCATCGCCTTGGCAGCAATGAAGTTGCGCTCCACCTCACGATCCAGACGATGGCCCATGAGTCGAGCATGATGTAGGTATCGCTGTAGATGCGTGGGCTCTGGCCCTGACGTGTAAGCTCCTGGAATATCTCATCCACATTGGTCATGTTGAAGTTACCGCAAAGACAGAGGTTCTTAGCCTTCCAGTTGTTGCGGCGCAGGAAAGGGTGCACATACTGTATGCCGCTTTTCCCCGTGGTGCTATAGCGCAAGTGGCCCATATAGAGCTCGCCAGCAAAGGGGAGCTCTTCCTTGGCATACTGAGCGTCGGCAAGCTGCTCGGGTGTCAGGTTCTTGAAATTGGCATTAGCTTGCCGAAAATCTCTGTAACGGCATTCTTGCCTCTGCCCTTTCACGGAACATGTATTCATGTCCGGGCTTTCCACCCAATTTGACACAGGCCATACCTGCTCCTTCCTGGCCACGGTTGTGCTGCTTCTCCATCATCAGATAGAGCTTGTTGAGTGCGTACATCCATGTGCCGTACTTCTGCTGGTAATACGATAAAGGCTTGAGCAATCTGATCATTGCCACGCCGCATTCATGTTTTAATGGTTCCATCTCGCTTATTATCCTTGATATCTTATAGTTAAATTTATTTCGTTGATAGTCTTCCTCCTTCTATCTTCACTCATCGTTCTTCCTCCCCTCATTCGTTAGTCCTCCTTCATTCGTTGTTCATTCCTCCTTCATTACTTCACTTTCTTCCTCCTTCATTTGTCATTCTTCATTTGCAACGTCCTCCCTCTATAAAAAAGGGAAACGTCAATAAATGACGATTCCCTTAATTATATCATTCGACTGTAACTGACTTAGCTAAGTTTCTTGCTGGTCAACATCCTTACCCTTGCAAACGGCAACATGATACGCCAAGAGCTGAAGAGGGATAGTAGCCAATAATGGCTCTAAGCACTCCAAAGTCTCAGGCAGTTCGATGACTTCATCGGCAATCTTGGAAATGGTTTCATCGCCCTTGCTGACAATAGCAATGACACGTCCATTACGAGCCTTTACCTCCTGAATGTTGGAGAGTACCTTCTCGTACATGAAGTTGTGTGTAGCAATAACTACTACTGGCATATCGCTGTCGATAAGAGCGATAGGACCATGCTTCATTTCTGCAGCAGGATAACCTTCTGCATGGATATAGCTGATTTCCTTCAACTTCAAGGCTCCTTCCAAAGCCACTGGATACTGGAAGCCACGACCCAGATAGATAAAGTTGCGCGCATAGGTGAATGTGCGGCTGAGGTCGGCTATCTTGTTGTTCAACTTCAGCACCTCCTTCATCTTCTCTGGGATGTTCCAAAGTTGTTCTGTAATGTTCTGGTAGTCGTCGGCGCTGATGGTTCCCTTCTCATTGCCAATGGCCAATGCAAGAAGGGTAAGTACTGTCACCTGACCGGTGAAGGCCTTGGTTGACGCCACACCGATTTCAGGACCTACGTGAATGTAAGTTCCTGTATCTGTCTCGCGGGCAATGCTGGAGCCGATAGAGTTACAGATGCCATAGATGAAAGCTCCCTTCTCCTTGGCCAACTTGATGGCAGCCAAGGTATCGGCAGTCTCGCCACTCTGAGAAATAGCTATCACCACATCGTCACTGGTCACCACAGGGTTGCGGTAACGGAATTCGGAAGCATACTCTACCTCTACTGGCACACGACAATAGTTCTCTATCATCTGCTTGCCTATCAAACCTGCATGCCATGAGGTTCCACAAGCTACAATGATAAAGCGCTTGGCATTGAGCAACTGCTGACGATGGTCGGTAATAGAGCTGAGCACTACGCCCATCTCTGTCTCTTTCTTGGTTGTGGCTTCGTCGCCATCGGTCATCACGCGGGTTTCTACCGTACGGTTTACCACACGGCCACGCATACAATTGCGCAGACACTCTGGCTGCTCGAAGATTTCCTTCAGCATGAAGTGAGGGAATCCACCCTTCTCTATCTGACCTAAGTCCATGTCGACAGTCTGAATCTCTGGATTCAGCTTCACATTCTGGATATTGGTAACCTGAAGTTCCTCGCCCAGACGCATGATGGCGATGTTGCCATCTTCCAGATAAACCACCTTGTCGGTATATTCTATAATAGGTGTGGCGTCTGAACCGAGATAGAACTCACCTTCCTTGCCAATACCTACAACGAGGGGACTTTGCTTGCGTGCGGCAATAATCTGGTTGGGTTCATTCTTGTCGAGCAAGGCTATGGCATAAGCACCGATAACCTGGCGAAGAGCCACCTGTACTGCTGTCAGCAGGTCGAGTTTCTTTGTAATCTGGATATATTCTATAAGCTGTACCAACACCTCAGTATCGGTATCGCTCTTAAACTCAACTCCCTTTGCTATCAGGTTTTTCTTGATGGCGGCATAATTCTCAATAATGCCATTGTGGATGATGGCAAGATTCTTTGAGGAAGAATAGTGAGGGTGAGCATTGACTGATGATGGCTCACCGTGGGTAGCCCAACGGGTATGGGCAATGCCTACCGAACCACTCAAGTCCTTGTCGGCACAGTAAGCTTCCAGGTCGGCAACTTTTCCCTTTGCCTTATATACATTAAGTGATCCGTCCTCGCTGATAAGAGCTACACCAGCCGAGTCGTAACCACGATATTCCAATCGTTTGAGTCCCTTGATAAGGCTGGATAAGCCTGTCCCTTACCCAAATATCCTACGATACCACACATATTTTAATATAATTGAAATTCATAATTAAGTTTGTCCTTACTTACACAAACTGACAGTAAGTGTAGCCAAAGATAAAATTGAGGAAACCAATCCTATCCAGAATGTAACAGAGTTGCTCAGACCTGCGGTACCTTTCTTGGCTCCATTAGGTTCTACATATACAATGTCGTTCTGCTGCAAATAGAAATAAGGAGAATTGATGATGTTGGCATCTGTCATATCCAATCGGTGCGCTTCCTTTTTGCCAGTTGCATCCTCGCGGATAAGCAGAATATTCTTGCGTTTACCCTGCAAGCCTAAGTCGCCGCTTTGTGCCAACGCCTCTACTATGCTCATCTTCTCGTTTGGTACAGTAACGACACCCGGGCTTCCCACTTCGCCTGTTACAACGACGCGGAAACTCGCCATACGTACTGTTACCGACGGAACTTCACCATCCTTGAAATATGGCTGAATTTTAGATTTCACCAAATTCTCGCATTCTCTTCCAGTCAAGCCCACTACATGAATCTTGCCGACAACAGGAAGATCTATGAAGCCTTCATTGTCAACCAAGTAATATTGAAGATTCTGGTTTTGTGAAGAAGACATCATAGACTTAGAATATAGATTGAAAGGCTCTGCCAAATCCTCGTTAACCGCTTTTACGATAATCGACAATTGGTCTTTTGGCATAATTTTAGCATCATACAACATTCTCGATGCGCTCAAATTGAGAGAATCTATATTCTGAAAATAAGCCACTTGCTTAGCACTTTGGCAACCGCTAAGTGCCAAAATCATAGTAGAAACTACTACTACAACTAATAACAGTTTTTTCATTATCGGCAATTTGTTTATAGTTTTGCGTGCAAAAGTACGTCATTTTTCTTAAATGTACAAATGTTTAGTCAACAAATTGTAAAAAACGACGCATTTTTGCACGACATCTTTACTTATCCGAACTCCACTGAGGAAAGATACGAAAGCTTTGATGGCTTAAAATTTCCTCATCAAAGACGAAAGTTGAGCTATTTATCCTCTATTCCGTTGGAAGGAAGGTTGAAACTGTAACTGTTGTCGAAGATCTTTCTTACCTTATTGATCTCAACAAAGGTTGTACCACCACCTTCACCGAAGCTACCGCTCAAATAGGCTATCTTGTCCTCTGCCTCCAGATAGCCCTTCTGACGAAGCATACGTACAGCGGCTGTAAACATGGCCTTGGTAGAAATCTGATCTTTCTGCACGATTGGGATAACACCATAACTCAGGTTGAGCCAGCGCTGAAGTTTCTCCTTATAGCAGATGGCCAGCACTGGGTTTGGACCACGGAAAGCTGCCAAATCGCGGGCTGTCTGACCCGTCTCGCCATCGGTAATGATTCCCTTAACACCCAACTTCTGGGTGGCCTCGATGGCAGCATGGGCCAGAAAGAGTTTCTGGTCAATAACGCCCTCCTCCATTGGGTCAATATCGTTGACGGGCGATTTGTCCTTCTCGGCCTGTTCTGCAATACGTGCCATGGTCTGTACAGCCTCGAGTGGATATTTTCCGCTGGCTGTCTCGCCACTAAGCATCAAGGCATCGGTACGATAGAAGATGGCATTGGCAATATCTGTCACCTCGGCACGAGTAGGACGAGGGTTGTGAATCATCGTATGAAGCATCTGTGTTGCCACGATAACAGGCTTCTTGGCCTTGATGCACTTGGCGATGATACGACGCTGAATACCAGGAATTTTCTCAATAGGCACCTCAATACCCAAATCACCACGGGCAATCATGATACCATAAGAAGCCTCGATAATCTCTCGATGTTATCGACACCTTCCTGATTCTCTATCTTCGAGATGATCTTGATGTCGCTATGATGCTCGTCCAGAATGTCCTGAACGGCCTTCACATCGGCAGCACTACGCACAAATGAATGGGCGATGAAGTCGATGTCAAGCTCGATGGCCAAGAGAATATTCCTGCGGTCCTTCTCGGTAAGCGCTGGAAGATCGATGTGCTCGCCAGGAACATTGACACTCTTGTGAGCACCAAGAGTACCTTCGTTCTGCACCTGAGCCACCAGCATGGGACCGGTATTCTCGATCACCTTCATATCCAACTCGCCATCGTCGAAGAGCAGGTCGTCGCCTACCTTCACGTCATCGGTAATATTGGGATAGCTGAGATTGACAATATCATGAGAAGAGTCCATCTCTGGACGGCCGAAAATCTTCACCACATCACCTATATTATAATGTATAGGCTCCTTGACTCCTGTGGTACGAACCTCAGGGCCCTTGGTGTCTATCAGAATTCCGATATGGGGAGATACAGCTCTTACATTATTGACAATGGTGCGGATTCCTTCTTCTGAGGCATGAGCGGTGTTCATACGAACCACATTCATGCCCGCAAAAAACAACTTACGGATAAAGTCCTGATCGCAGTGGCGGTCGCTGATGGATGCAACAATCTTGGTCTGTTTCATATCTTTTTTACCTTAATTTCTAAAAACTCTGCAAAGTTACAAAGAATTTTTGAAAAACAAAGCATTATGTGCTGATTAAATATCCAAGTCTGGTGCTTTTTCACTACCGGCAGCAGCTCGAACTTCGGCATGGTGTCAAAACCGAACAAACCGGCGATAATGGCATTGGGCATGCGACGCACCTTCACGTTGTATGACTGCACGGCCTCATTGTACTTGCGACGGGCCTCGCTGATACGGTTCTCAGTGCCTTCCTCCTGTATCTGGAGCGACTTGAAATTCTCGCTTGCCTTGAGCTCAGGATATCTTTCTGCCACCAACATGAGCTTGGAGAAAGCGTTGGTCAACTCGCCCTGAGCAGCTGTAAACTGCTTCAGGTTAGCCTCGGTCAGATTATTAGCGTCAAGCTTCACCTGTCCCACGGCAGCACGGGCCTTTGTCACCTGCTCGAAGGTTTCGCGCTCATGCTTGGCATAAGCCTTCACTATCTTCGCCAGCTGAGGCATCATGTCGGCACGACGCTGATACTGAGTCTGTACATTGGCAAGCTCGGTGGTAACTTCCTCCTGAGAACTTACCAAACCATTGTAACCACTAAACAACCAAAGCACTAATACTACTATTACTGCTACAATAATCCAACCTGTTTTCTTCATAATTTTCTATTCTATTTTAATAACTGTTTATCTAAATCCAAATTGCGTAAAATGGAATGCATAAAAGACGCTGTTTACCCTTAATAGACGACCAAGCCTGCTCTTAATAGACGACCGGGCCTGCTCTTAATAGACGACCCGACAAGTTCTTCCCAAGCATCCCTGACTTACCATCCTCCGCCGGCTCCTCCACCGCCAAAGGAACCTCCACCAAAGGAGCCTCCAGAGAAGCCGCCACCCGAAGAGCCTCCGCCTCCTCCGAAAAAGAAAGGCGGGAAAAAGTCGTCATCATGTCGGCGGGATGAGCGCTTATTCTTATTTCGCTGACTCGTGTCGGGCTTAATGACTCCAAACACTTCCAGCAAATAACGTACCAACATATACACAGGAATACCGAAGAAGACAACAAGCAGAATCACGACAAGAACCCAGTCGTCCTCGCCTATCGTACCGTCATCAATATCCGAAATTCCCGTCTTGCCGCTCTTCACCTTATTATATATAGCACGGCTCGTAGCTACTACAGCCTCGGCAGGCATATTCTTTTTCATGTTGGGAACAATACAAGCCCTGGCGATATCATCACAGTCGACATCCGTCAACTCCCCCTCAAGTCCCATACCGGGAGCTATGAAGTACTTATGGTCTTCGACAGCCACAACAACCACCAAACCACGACGTGTCTTCTTGTCTCCCACACCGTAGTCATTGCCCAGATCTTGAGCCACACGGAAGGCATCGCCATTTTCCACTTTGCCCACAATGACAAACACATTCTGTACCCTGCACTCCTTGTTGAGCTTATCCAAGTAGAAATTGGCAGAATCAAGCGCCTGTTTGTCTATATAATGATCAGGGTCAGACACATACTGCGTCGAGTTCTGCAGGTATGGTACAGGTATATTCTTAGCGTTCCATACCTTCGAAGCCCCAGCAAAAGAGACCGACAGGCACAGACATAGAGTCAATATATAATATCTCAGTTTTTCCATTTTGCTATTTTCGGTACAAAAATACGCAATAAAAACCTTATACGCAAATACTTAGGGCATTATTTTTTCAAAAAAAGTGCTAACAATTTTGTTATATCGCAAAAAACTTGTATCTTTGCACACCGAATTCAAGATAAAACATCGTAAAAACAGAAAAAAACAATAGGAAAATGACAAAAGCAGATATCGTCAACGAGGTGTCTTTGGCCACTGGAATGCCAAAGAAAGAAGTAGGTATTGTGGTAGAAGCGTTCATGGACGCAGTTAAGGAGAGCCTTCTCAAGAAGAAGGAGAATGTATACCTTCGTGGCTTCGGCAGCTTTAACATCAAGCGCAGAGCAGCTAAGACAGCCCGCAACATCTCCAAAAACACTACTATCACCATCCCAGCTCACGACCTGCCTTGCTTCAAGCCAGCCAAGAGCTTCGTTGAAGAGATGAAGGGCTAATCTACACGACCCTCAATCCAAGAGACACAGCAAGACGAAAGAGCTGCAAGTCGAAAGATTATTAAGGAAACAACATTATATAATAACAATATTTTAAAATTTTAAAATCATGCCAAACGGAAAGAAAAAGAAGGGCCACAAGATGGCTACTCACAAGCGTAAAAAGAGATTACGTAAGAATAGACATAAGAGCAAGTAAATCCTTGCTCTCAGTCTTTTCTGGCTGAGGGGGCATGTCAGCTTAAAAAAGTTTGACATGCCCTTTTTTATTCACTTACATTTTAAGAATTTGAAGACTATGACAAGCGAAGTTGTAATTGATGTCCAACAGAAGGATATTTCAATAGCGCTCATGGAGGACAAACAGCTGGTGGAATACCAGAACGAACCCCGTGAGGCTTCATTCTCTGTGGGCAACATCTACATAGCAAAAGTAAAGAAACTGATGCCAGGTCTTAACGCATGCTTTGTGGATGTAGGTTATGAGCGCGACGCCTTTCTTCATTATCTTGATTTAGGAAGTCATTTTAATTCTTACCAGAAGTACCTTAAACAAGTACAGAGCGACAGAAAGAAACTTTTCCCATTCTCTAAAGCCAGCAAGCAGCCCGACCTCGAAAAGGACGGAAGCATCCAGAACACTCTGAAGACTGGACAGGAAGTGCTGGTACAAATCGTAAAAGAACCCATTTCAACCAAGGGTCCAAGACTGACAGGCGAAATCTCTTTTGCCGGACGTTACTTGGTACTCATGCCATTCGGTGACAAAGTTTCTGTTTCGTCAAAGATTAAGAGCGGTGAGGAACGTACCCGACTCAAGCAGCTCATCCACAGCATCAAGCCCAAAAACTGCGGAGTAATCGTCCGCACGGTGGCTGAAGGCAAGAGGGTGGCTGAACTTGATGCCGAATTGAAAGTCTTGGTGAAGCGATGGGAGGATGCAATCGCCAAGGTACAGAAAACTCAAAAGAGACCACAGCTCGTCTTCGAGGAAACCGGCAGAGCTGTTGCCCTGCTTCGCGACTTGTTCAATCCTTCTTACGAAAACATCTTTGTCAACGACGAGGATGTGATGAAGGAGGTGAAGCATTACGTTTCACTCATTGCACCAGACAAGGCAAACATCGTGAAGCTCTATACAGGAAAGGTACCTATCTTCGACAACTTCAACATTACAAAGCAGATTAAGTCTGGCTTCGGACGTGTGGTCAACTATAAGCACGGAGCTTATCTTATTATCGAGCATACCGAGGCACTGCATGTAGTGGATGTCAACAGCGGCAACCGCACCAGAGAAAAAAGGTCAGGAGGCTAACGCCCTTGATGTAAACCTGGGTGCTGCAGACGAACTGGCAAGACAGCTGAGGTTGCGAGACATGGGAGGCATCATTGTTGTCGATTTCATCGACATGAATCTGGCAGAAGACCGACAGATGCTCTACGAGCGTATGTGCAAGAACATGCAGAAGGATCGTGCCAAGCACAACATTCTGCCTCTGAGCAAGTTCGGACTGATGCAGATTACACGCCAGCGTGTAAGACCTGCCATGGATGTGAATGTAGAGGAAACCTGCCCTACCTGTTTCGGTACTGGCAAGGTGAAGTCGAGCATTCTGTTTACCGATCAACTGGAAAGAAAAATCGACCAACTGGTCAACAAGATTGGCGTCAAGAAGTTCACGCTGTATGTCAATCCTTATGTTGCCGCATTCATCAACAAGGGTTTCGTTTCCCTTCGCCTGAAGTGGCAATTCAAGTATGGATTCGGAATCAAAGTCGTTCCTTCTCAGAAACTGGCTTTCCTTCAGTACGAATTCTACGACAAGGACAACCAATTCCTCGACATGCAGGAAGAACAGGAGACGAAGTAAAGAAAACAAAAATCGCTGCTTTCAACGTTGAAGCAGCGATTTTTGTGTATAAAGAGAACTCGAATCTCGAAAGCGGAAACCATCACGTTGAGATACAAGCCCCTATTATTTCTTTTTCTGAGGAATAACCAACGAAGCTCCTATACTTATCACGATAACTGCCAGGATGATGAGCAGCGAAGCCACAGCATCAATCTCAAAGTATTCGTGAACGAGCAGCTTCAAACCGATAAACAGCAACAGGAAACAAACACCCGTCTTCAGATATCTGAACCTGTCGGCCACAGCTGCCAAGAGGAAGAACATGGCTCGCAAACCAAGAATGGCAAAGATGTTGGAGAAGAACACTACATAAGGATCGAGCGACACAGAGAACACAGCAGGAATACTGTCGAAAGCGAAAATCAAATCGCTGAACTCTATCACCAACACGGTGATTACCAATGGCTTTAAGTGGAAATACTTAGAGCAGAACTTTACCACAGGATGATTGGCAGTATCGACATGAGCCTCCTTGTTGCGGTCGAGATACATCTTGATTCCGCTATACATAAGCAACACACCGAAGACCAACAACACCCAGTCAAAACGGCTGATAATGGCAGCTCCTAAGAAGATGAAGACAAAGCGAAGCACAATAGCGCCCATGATGCCCCAGTTGAGCACATGCTGATATTGTTTCTTGTCGACACCAAATGCAGTGAAGATCATCATCATCACAAACAGATTGTCTACCGACAACGTCTTTTCTATCAGATAACCAGAGATATAGGCAATGGTCATGTACTTGCGATACTGATGCAGACTACCCTCAAAGTCATCCGGGTTCAACTGAAGATGAGAAGCATAACGCGTAGCTACAGCCTGAAGATCGTTGAAATCGTGAATTCCGTGTACCATGTCGCCATGAAACCACAGGAATACCGAGAAACCCAATGCCAGGATGATCCAAACCCCAGTCCAGATTCCTGCCTCCTTGATAGACACCACATGTGCCTTACGGTCGATAGCAAGCATGTCTACCAACAGTATGGCTACAATGAAGACGATGAATCCGCCTAAAAACAATAATTCTTGCATTTTTACCTTACTATGTGTTTATTACATTATTTAATGAAATCGCGAAAGTTGAAAATTTATAAAACTCGCGAAAGTTGAGTTATTTATATGTTTTACCTTGTTATGATTTCTTCTATCAGTCCCTCAAGAGCATCCTCTAAAAGGGTGATGACAAGTTCAAAATCAGACTCATCACCATAATATGGATCAGGAACAGTGGTATAATCGCGATGCTGACGCAGGTAACTTGCCATACAAACCACCTTTTCACGTTCTTCATCCGAAGAGGCCATTCGCGTGATGGCACGATAATTATCATTATCCATTACCACTATGTAGTCGAACTTGGCAAAGTCGGATTTATCAAACTGTCGGGCATGACTGTCGAAACAATAGCCATGAGCGGCACCACAACGGCGCATACGACTGTCGGGCAACTGCCCAACGTGCCAAGGACCAATGGCAGCAGAATCAATATAGAACAGACTGGCCAGTCCTTTCTCCTCCACCTTGGCTTTCATGATGCCTTCGGCAGCAGGCGAACGGCAAATATTACCCAAACAAATAAACAATACGGTATGATTACTCGATTTCATGTTAATACAGCTAATTTTCTGCAAAGATACAATTAATTTCAGAAACAAAAGAAGTCAAATCAGAGATTTATGTTTATTTTTCATACTTTTATATCCTTCTTTCAACCTTTATTGAATTATTTCACGAACATCTTGATTTTATATCAATTATTTTGAGTACCTTTGCAGCAACAAAAACATATTATTCTTATGCTGACAGATATAGAAATAGCCAAATCGGTAAAACTACGTCCCATCAACGACATAGCTGCCGAATTGGGAATCAACGAGAACCTGGTTGAGAACTACGGCCGATACATAGCCAAGATTTCTACCAACATTATTGACAAGAAAAAGTTTAAAAATCATCATCTTATCCTCGTTACAGCCATCAGTCCTACGAAGGCTGGCAACGGTAAGACTACCGTGTCTGTAGGCTTGGCATTAGGAATGCACAAGATTGGCAAGAAGGCTGTATTGGCACTTCGTGAGCCATCCTTAGGACTTGCTTCGGTATGAAGGGTGGAGCTGCAGGTGGCGGCTATGCACAGGTATTGCCAATGGACAAGATCAACCTTCACTTTACTGGCGACTTCCATGCCATCACAGCAGCCAACAACATGATAGCAGCCCTGTTGGACAACTATCGTTTCCAGCACGAGGCAGAAGGTTTCAAACTGAAGAAAATACTTTGGCGCCGTGTCATGGACATCAACGACCGTGGCTTGAGACAGATTATCACGGGCTTAGGCGAAAAGAACGGCATAGAGACTCAGACAGGTTTCGACATCACTCCAGCCTCTGAGATCATGGCGATTATGTGCTTTGCGACAAGTTTGGACGACCTTCGCCGTCGCATAGACAATATTCTGCTCGGCATTACCGAGGACGACAAACCTTTCAGAGTGAAAGACATGGGCGTAGGCGGAAGTATTGTCGCTTTGCTGCTCGATGCCTTGAGTCCTAACCTGGTACAGACCACCGAGGGAACTCCGGCCTTTGTCCATTGTGGACCTTTCGCCAATATTGCTCATGGCTGCAACTCGGTAATGGCTACAGCTGCGGCACTCGAATATGGTGACTATGCGATTACTGAGGCAGGATTCGGTGCCGACTTAGGTGCGGAAAAGTTCTTCAATATCAAGTGCCGTAAAGCAGGTCTACAACCAGCGCTTACCGTAGTGGTTGTAACCTTGCAAGCTCTCAAAATGCATGGCGGTGTGGCTCTCGAAGACATCAAGAAGCTAACATCCAGGGAATGGAGAATGGATACTGGAACCTCGACAAGCACGTGCGCAACATGCAAAGCTTCGGTCAGACTGTAGTGATTGCATTCAACAAGTTTGCTACGGATACAGATGAAGAGATAGAGGTACTTCGCAAGCATTGCGAGGAAATGGGCTGCGGTTTTGCCGTAAACAGCGCCTTTGCAGAAGGCGGCAAGGGAGCCATGAAACTGGCAGAACTGGTAGTGAAGACCATCGACGAGCGTCCTTCAGCCCCATTGCAGTTGACATACAACGACGATGAGCCTGTCCTGCAAAAGATAGAGGACGTGGCATTCCGTCTGTATGGCGCAGGCAGCGTGACACTAAGCGAATCGGCCCAAGCATGATCGAAGAGATCAAGAAGCTGGGTGTAGCCCACTTCCCTATCTGCATTGCTAAGACTCAGTATAGTTTCTCTACCGACGCCAAGGCTTATGGACCTACCGAGGGCTTCGAACTTCACGTAAGAGACATTACCCTGAACATGGGTGCCGAGATGATAGTAGTCATTGCAGGCCCTATCATGCGCATGCCCGGACTCCCCAAGTCACCACAAGCCGAGCGCATCGACGTGGTGAATGGCGAGATTACAGGCTTGTCATAAACAGCTTTTCATGAATGGCTGTCAGAAGAATCACTCGTCCTGATTCCGCATCGCTTCCGAAGCGGCAAGACTGAACTCACAGCCACAATACAACTGATTATAAAACTCATTGAGGCGCAGCAGCTCGCTGCGCCTTAATTGTAAACCACCTTTTCGCCAGTTCTGACTCCACCATTCCACGTCGGGACAGTCGCTCACAGCCACCATTCCCACAGTATCTATCTGTCGGATGTTCTTCCAGCGCGAGGAAGCCAACGTAGTAGTAAGCCACTTGAAACCATGCGCCTGGGCATAGCAGGCTGCATGATGCAACCGATACTGGAAACACACCGAACAGCGTGATCCTCTTTCCGGCTCATTCTCCAGTCCGGCTATAGCCTTTTTCCAGTCAGCATGGTCGTACTCGTCTTCCACGTAGGCACATTCTGCTGTTGCAGAAAGCGGATAAGCTCATGCTTTCGAATATCAAACTCCTGTTGAGGATAGATATTGGAATTGGAAAAATATACGGTAGGGCGTATACCGTTGCGCAACATACACTCCACGATGGCTGCCGAACAGGGAGCACAGCAGGCATGCAACAGCACCGAATGCTCGTTGCAGAAACGCCATCGGGCAAGGATATTTTCAAAAACTTATATTGTTCTTCAGGTTGTATCTTCATTTTATTTATTTTTACGATTAATCCCTAAAAAGCATAAGCCATTTGGCTAAATGAAAGATGGAGTACAGTCTCACGACACCCTCCATCCATTTTTATATGCGAAAACTTCAGCAAAGGTACATTTTTTTGATGAATAATCGCACTTGTTGTAGTTAAAGAATTTAAAGAAAGATAAGAAGTGGAAGAAATAGGGAAAGAATAAGAAACAAAGGAAGTAAGAGCCAGGCTGTTAACACCACTCCTACAAAACGCAACAAAGCCGCTGAAATTCAGCGGCTTTGTGTTGTTTGTTACCTATAGGCTTACTACCTATATACTAATGCTTGCTTGCTTTATCCGAAATTATCGTACATGATGCTCTCAGGATCTACTCCGAGAGAATCCAGATAATCTGTTACTGTCTTGATCAGCATTGGAGGTCCGCAGAGATAGTACTCGCAATCCTCTGGTGCCTCGTGATCCTTCAAATAGGTATCACGGATGCAGTTGACAGCAAATCCCTCGTAGTACTTCACGCCCTGAGCATCTGCCACTGGGTCCTTGCGGTCGAGTGAAAGATGGAAGTGGAAATTAGGGAATTCCTTCTCAAGCTCCCAGAAGTCCTCGAGGAAGAAGGCCTCACCCAACGCACGGGCTCCGTAGAAGAAGTGGAGTTCACGGTCGGTGGTGTGCAGGGTCTTGGTCATGTGCATAATCTGCGCACGCAAAGGAGCCATACCGGCCCCACCACCAATCCAGATCATCTCCTTGCCTGAGGTGAAGTTAGGATGGAAGTCACCGTAAGGACCACTCATCATTACCTTGTCGCCTGGCTTCAGCGAGAAGATGTAAGATGAAGCAATACCTGTTGGTACGTTCTGGAATCCTACCTGTGGACGTGGCAGGAATGGTGTTGTGGCGATACGAACAGTCAAGGTGATGATATCACCCTCGTCAGGATAGTTCGCCATAGAGTAAGCACGAACGGTAGGCTCTGGGTTGTGAGCCTTGAGAGAGAAGATGTTGAACTTCTTCCATGCTCCGATGTACTCCTCGCCAATGAGATTCTTGTCGAAGTCCTTGTCGTAATCAATGCAGTCGTATGCAGGAATCTTGATCTGAGCGTAAGAACCCGGAACGAAGTCCATGTGCTCGCCTGGAGCAGAGCCACCTTGAACTCCTTGATGAAGCTGGAAACGTTCTTGTTCGAGATGACCTCGCACTCCCACTCTTTCACGCCCATCACACTCTCAGGCACCTTGATCTTCAGGTCGCCCTTCACCTTGCACTGACATCCCAGACGCCAGTGGTCCTTAATCTGCTTGCGGGTGAAGTGAGGCTTCTCAGAATCGAGAATCTCGCCGCCGCCCTCGAGCACCTGAACCTTGCACTGGCCACAGCTTGCCTTACCGCCACAGGCAGAAGGCAGGAAGATGCCGTTCTCATTCAGCGTAGTCATCAAACTGCTGCCCTGAGGCACGTTGATGGTCTTGTCGCCATTGATTTCAACATTCACATTTCCGCTTGGGCTGAGGTATTTCTTTGCCACAAGCAAAATGATTACCAGCAGGAGAATCACTACAAGGAAAACTCCTATACTGGCCAATATAAATGATGTATTACCCATATCTAAAGTCCTCCTTTTTTAGATTTTCAAGCCTGAGAAGCAAAGCATAGCCATTGCCATGAGGCCAACTGTGATAAATGTAATGCCGAGTCCCTGCAGAGGCTTTGGCACGTCGCAATACTGCATCTTCTCGCGGATAGCTCCCATCAGAACGATGGCGAGTGTCCAGCCGAGACCGGAACCTACAGCATATACGATGCTGTCCCATACCGATGTGATGGCCTGAGTATTGGCAGGATCCATCAGGATGCGCTGCTGCATGAAGAGCGATGCACCCATGATGGCACAGTTAACGGCGATCAAAGGCAGGAAGATACCCAAGGCTGCATAGAGCGATGGTGAGAATTTCTCTACCACCATCTCTACCAACTGCACTATACCGGCGATGACGGCGATGAAGAGGATGAAGCTCAAATAAGTGAGATCCACACCCAGAATTCCGTCAGCGCTGAGCACCTTGGTCTGCAAAAGATAATCTACAGGCACGGTGATGAGCAACACGAAGGTTACAGCCAATCCCAAGCCCAAAGAGGTCTTCACATTCTTGGAAACTGCCAGATAAGAGCACATACCCAAGAAGTAGGCGAAGATCATGTTGTCGACGAAAATCGAACGGAAAAACAAACTAATAGCGTGCTCCATCTTACTTTTCCTCCTTATAAATAAAGGCACGATGTACCCAGATTACACATCCAACGAGAATCAGCGCCATGGCAGGCATGGTCATCATACCGTTGTTAACATATCCGAAGTTGTAAGCTCCCTCAGGAATCAGCTGGAAACCGAGCAATGATCCGCGGCCCAGGAGTTCACGAACTGCACCCACAATCACAAGGATGAGGGCGTAACCCAAACCGTTGCCCACACCATCGAGGAATGAAGCCAAGGCTTGTTCATCATGCGAATGCCTCCAAACGGCCCATCAGGATACAGTTGGTGATGATCAGACCCACATACACAGAGAGCTGCACGCTCACGTCGTAAGCGAAAGCCTTCAGCACCTGGCTCACGATGGTTACCAGGGCAGCAACCACCACCAGCTGTACGATGATACGTATTCGCTGAGGAATGGTGTTGCGGATGATAGAAATAATCACGTTGGAGAATGCCGTGATAATGGTAACGGCAAGTCCCATCACAATGGCTGGCTTCAACTGTGAAGTGACAGCCAAGGCACTACAGATACCAAGCACCTGAACGAGCACAGGGTTGTCGCCGTTCAATGGCTTGATGAATGCCTCTTTATTTTGTTTACTAAATAATGCCATAATTTCGCTTGATTATTTAATGAATTTAGCAAGTCCTTCCTTGAGCATGGCGTCCACACCATCGGATGTCAGGGTGGCACCAGTCACGGCGTCCACATTGTTAGGGTCACCGGCAGGAGCATCTTTCTCCACGCCAAGAGCGATGCCCTCTACTCCATCCTTGTGAATCTTCTTGCCTTGGAACTTCTGCTGCCACTTCAGGTTATCCTTGATTTCGGCACCCAGACCGCAGTCTCGCCCTCATGATTGAAATATACTCCATAGATGGTATTGTTATCGGCATCTACGGCGATGAAGCCTGAAATGCCACCCCAGAGACCCATACCCTTTACAGAATATACAGTCTTCTTCTGACCATCAATCTCGCACTCGTAATACTTCATGCCGTCCTTCTCCTTCTCAGCCTTTACCACCTCTTTATATTTAGCTGCCGCAGTTGCATTGTCGAGGTCGCGGAGGTTAAGTGAGTTAAGAATCTGCTTCTGAGTATCCAGCGCCACGTTAGCATCCTGTGTTGGCTTCAGCGAAGAAGACACAAACGCAAGCAGGAATGCCACGATTACTACAATGATAACCGAATAGATAATAGTATAGCAATTTGAATTTGTCTTCATATCTACATTCCTCCTTACATTATTTAATAGCACGTTTAGCACGGCGAGAGATGTTGCTCTGTACTACGATGTAGTCGATGAGTGGAGCAAACATATTGCCGAAGAAGATGGCGAGCATCATACCCTCTGGATAACCTGGTTCATCACACGCACGATGACAGCGATGGCTCCGATGAAGAATCCATAGAAGTACTTGCCCTTCTCGGTACGGCTGAGGTGACAGGTCGGTAGCCATGAATACGGCACCGAAGCAGAAACCACCCAGGACGATGTGCTCGTACCAGGCGATAGGAGTCATACCGAGCGCCTGGAAGATAAGCGCCATCACGATACCACCTGCGAATACAGAGCCCATGGTCTTCCAAGATGCAATACCAGTCCAGAGAAGGATAACGGCACCGATGGCGATGGCGATGACGGATGTCTCACCGATACAGCCAGGGATGAAACCTGTGATGGCATCGCTGAGATTAGCTGTAGGCGTAATGTTCTGAGCCAACTGTCCGAGCGGAGTAGCCGCTGTGAATCCGTTCTGCCA
>ENA-OQER01000209-OQER01000209.1-human-gut-metagenome-genome-assembly--contig:-NODE-209-length-32861-cov-2.888709_pt1 | contig 32861 bp, 55 predicted proteins | sample MGYA00242797_ERZ504639 | MGnify/ENA primary metagenome ERZ504639 (study PRJEB26092, sample SAMD00036306) | human gut metagenome | host: Homo sapiens | study: EMG produced TPA metagenomics assembly of... | reverse complement strand
CAGGAAAAAAGAAATCCCCGATACTTGCCTGGGAATACCGACGACGCGGCACACAGCGGCGATCTCGTCCGAGGTCCAGGGCATCGTGCCTCTCATTCGGCGGCTGAGGGTTGACTGGGCAATCCCGGTGGCCTGTGCAAGCTCCGCGTCGAACAGACCACACTCCCGGAAACGCTCTCAGCTTCCAAAAAGGGCTCTGGTGGAAACTGCCCATCACCTGGCAGGGGCGTTAGCGCTGTTCATCGTGTCACCTCCTGCTGCTGCGGCGGCGGCAGCCTGAGCACCTCCAACGGCACGCCCAGAGCGTCCGCGATATGCCCGGCGGTCGTCCGCCACATCGCCCCACCAACGCGGGCTTTCTGAACAGCAGAACGGCCCACGCCTGCCTTGCGGCTCAGCTCCTCGGTGGTAAGGTCCTGGCGGGCCATCTCTGCAATGACCGCAACACGGTCAAGGATAATCGACTTTGCATGATGTAAAAACCACTCCTTTTCGTTTGTTTACGGGTCTTTTGGCTCCCGCGACGCTCCACACTGGAGCGTTTCGGCCCTTGCCGGGGGCCATCATCAGGCGGGGTTTACTTCACCAGCTCATAGTGCTTGATGCTGCCGGGGACGAAACACCGGCATTTGAGGCGCTCCACCACGCGCAGCAGCTTTTCCAGCTCTGCGACTACAACGCAGATGTGCCATGATCCAACAGGCGATCCGCCACGCGGTCGTCGGCAAACTCCACGGTGTAACAGGTCTCCCCGACGATCTTCTCGCCGTTCTCGATCTCTGCGGTGTCGTAGGTGATGTTCAAGCGTTTCATGTGTTTTTCCTCCTGTGTGCGGCGTGATTCAATTGAGTTTCTATATTGCAGTATAATGATTCTTTGAGTTTGTCAAGCACCTTTTTTGAAACTCAATTGAATTTTTCTTAAACTTGTGATATTCTGTTAAGTAGGGAGGTAATGCACATGGGCAATGACAGCGTAGCCGAAAAAATCAAAACGGCTAGAGAAAAAGCCGGCCTGACACAGGCGCAACTTGCCGAAAAAGTCGGCACTACATCACAGAACATCAGCCAATATGAACGCGGAATAAGAAACCCAAAGTACAACACTCTGGAAAAAATCGCTCACGCACTTGGTGTCAATGTCGATTCTTTTCACAAAAATCTGTTTGATCTTTCCGCGCCAGACGACCCACGAAGAACTATGCATATCCGAAGCAAGTTGCTTTTTACTGGGCATGATATCGGTTTTGACGAAGAAAACGCCTATCTTTGGATTAGATACCCAAACGGCACTCTTTTAATCACCGAACGCGAATTGCAAGAGCTGGACGTACTGACAGATGATTTCTTAACTTTTGAATTGGAACGGCTAAAACAAAGAAAAATTGATGATTTTTTCCCCGACAAAAAGTAAAAGAGCGCCCCCGGCGGCAACCGGGAACGCCCTTGTTTGTGCATTTTGACCACGTCGGGGCTGCTGATCTCCCCCGATCAGCACCACAGCACTATACAATTTGCACAATAAAACAGAAAAACCGCCCCCGGCGGCAACCGGGAACGGCTTTCGATAGATAGCTTGCCCACAAAGGACAATACCACCCTCACACCTGGTATTATACCCTTTCTGGGCAGGCTTTTCAAGCTATGCTCAGGAGGTTATAACACATGGGTAAACGAACGAACACAGCCAGCTGGAACGGCAAACAGTGGCGCATTGCTGTGCAGAAGGATGGACAGCGCCGGTATTTTTACAGCAGCACACAGGGCCGCGCAGGCCAGCGAGAAGCGAACGCCAAAGCGGACGCGTGGTTAGACAGCGGCGTTTGCGCCAAAGGGGGGCGCGTGGTGGACGTTGGCGCGGTCTGGCTGCGCTCGGTGGAGTTGTCCACCTCTGCGGACAACTACCGGCCACTAGAAAGCCGCTGGCGGGTCTGGGTGCTGCCGATCATCGGCACAAAGAAGGTTGACCGCCTCACCGATCAGGATTTGCAAGACGTGCTCAATCTGGCCCACGCTGCCGGGAAGAGCCGCAAAACCTTGAAATCCATTGCAGCCGACATGCGGGCATTCTGCAAGTACTGCCGCAAAAGCAGGATTTCAGCCTATGCGCCAGAGGAGTTAACGATTCCCGCCGGGGCACGGTACAAGGGCAAGAACGTGTTGCAGCCCGATGAACTGGCGGTACTGTTCAGCTCAGACACCACCACATTTAACCGCCAGCGCGTGCCCGACCCCTATATCAACGCCTATCGGTTCCAGGTCCTCACCGGCCTGCGCCCGGGCGAACTGCTGGGCCTGCGCTGGGAAGATGTTCACGGCGGCGTGGTGTATATCTCCCGTTCGATCAATGTTGACGGGGAAGAAACACAAGGCAAGAACCAGAATGCTGTCCGGTCGTTTGCACTCTCCGCCAGGGCACGGAGCGTGCTGGAGGATCAACGGCGGATCACCGGCAGCACCGGCAGCGTGTTCCGCATCAGCTCAGAGCCTTACTACCGGGACCGTTGGCAGGCCTATTGCAGAGCTAACGGCATTCTCCCACTACGGCCTACGAACTGCGCCACACCTTCGTCAGCGTCGCTAAAACGCTGCCCGAGGGTGAAGTGAAGGGCCTTGTGGGGCATAGTCAGGATATGGACACCTTCGGCGTGTACGGCCACACCCTGAGCGGTGACGCTGAGAACACCGCCCAGCTGTAAACGCCGCCTTTGATAAGCTGCTGGGCCAGGGCTGAATCTGTACCACACTTTTTACCACACTTTTTTTCAATCACCCCCGACACACATTTTCAAACATGCCTTTTCACACCCCGAAAAAGCACGTTATACCACACTCTGAACAGCCAAAAATCACACAAAACAATTGATTTTTGGGTTCGAATCCCACCATCTCCGCCAACAAAAGGCATCAGCTCAGGCTGGTGCCTTTTTTGCGGCTAGATGGTGCGGATGAGAACAGGGCGGCGGCCCGCAGGCCGCAAGCAACCAGCCCTGCGGGCTGTTGCTTAGCCGCGGGATAATATCCACCATCTCCGCCAGAAGTCGCAGATTGCATTTTGAGACAGGGGGGAATATACTTATATTGGATAGATTCCAATACTATAGCAATTCAATTTTTTAATGCAACAGCGGTGAATTGCATATCGCAAAGATGTCGTTTGAATGTTGCACGAATTTCTTAACTTGCGATAAAATTTGCGATAAACGATTTTTGGAAGGAATATAATCATGTCGAAAGATGAATATTTGATCACAGATCCACCCCTTAAAGCGCTGACTGTTTTTGCGATGCCGATGATCCTTGGCAGCTTTTTTCAACAAGTATACAATATGGCCGATTCCATAATAGTTGGTCAATTTGTTGGCTCCTCGGCACTTGCGGCTGTTGGTGCTTGTGCTGCACTGACCAATGTTTTTATTTGTGTGGCGCTTGGTGCTGGTGTAGGCGCAGGTGTGCTTGTAAGCCGCTATTTTGGTGCAAAAAATTATGGTAAAATGAAAACCATTGTGTCAACGTCCCTGATCAGCTTTTTGATCTTAAGCGTTGTCCTTGGTGTCTTTGGCTTTTGCTTTTCCCATTTCATGATGAGCGGATTACAGACCCCTGCCGATATATTGGAAGAAGCAGTATTGTATCTGCGTGTCTACTTTGTGGGTTTCCCGTTTCTATTCATGTACAACATTCTTTCCACCATGTTCACTTCCATCGGTGAATCCAAAATTCCGTTGGGACTGCTGATATTCTCATCTATCCTGAATATTTTTATGGATCTCTGGATGGTGGCTGGTCTTGGTCTGGGGGTGTTTGGTGCAGCCCTTGCGACCTTGATCGCACAAGGAATTTCTGCCGTGTTTTCGTTTTTGATCTTTCTGTCTCGGATGCGGCAATACAAGAGCTCCTTTAGCAGGTTCGACCGGCAGGAGCTGTATTCCACGCTTCGCATTGCGGTACCATCGGTTTTGCAGCAGTCCACAGTGTCTATCGGTATGATGATCGTGCAGGCAGTGGTAAATCCCTTCGGCACACAGGCACTTGCCGGGTATGCGGCAACGATGCGGGTAGAAAATGTTTTTTCGCTGATCTTCGTATCCATCGGCAATGCAGTTTCGCCGTTTGTATCCCAGAATCTTGGCGCAAAGAAAATTGAGCGTATCAAAAAAGGGTATCATGCTGCACTGGTGTTGGATCTATGCTTTGCAGTTCTTGCTTTCGTGGTCATTGAAACACTGCACACACAGATTTCCTCGTTGTTCTTGGGAAAAGACGGAACCGCGTTGGCCTATCAGGTGTCCGGTGATTATATGAGATGGCTTGGTTACTTTTTCATCTTCATGGGCATCAAGATGGCAACGGATGGCGTTCTTCGCGGACTTGGAATCATGCGGCCGTTTCTTATTGCAAATATGGTAAACCTTGCAATCCGCTTGTCTGTTGCTTTGATTTGTGCACCGCGTTTTGGCATTGCTTTTGTTTGGCTTGCAGTCCCGGCAGGTTGGCTTGCAAACTTCCTTATTTCCTATGCGGCGCTCAGAAGATCGTGGCCAGAGGATAAAGCGGCGGTATCTCAATGATTTCATGCAGTGGAGAGGTGCTTTGTTCTGACGGGTTTCACTTACAGAGAATGTGACGCGAAAAAAATTCGCCGGTGTTCCGTTCAGAAAATCAGATGCTCGCTAAAATATCTGTCAGTGTGGCGACAAATGCTTCATCCTGCTCCTTCGTCCGCTTTGCACTCCCCTTGGGGTGCTTTCCGGCACGGAGGAGCTTTTTGTTTTCATACCTCCGCAGCATGAGAGCTTCCATGTTGTCGGCGGTGTATTCCAGACCGTTCTGGTTCAGCACCCGGGCGCACTTGGCAAGGCACATACTCGCAAGGCCGTAGTCCTGTGTTACGACAATATCCCCCGGCTTTACCCGGTTAACGAGGGCAAAATCTACGCTGTCTGCCCCTTTATCGAACACCAATGTCTGCGCACCTTCCCGCTCGATTTGGTGGGCGGTGTCGCACAGGATGGTAACAGGAACGCCAAACCGCTTTGCAATCTGCAATGTCAGGTCCACCACCGGGCAGCCGTCTGCATCAATCAAAATGGTCATGTGTGTTCCTCCATCGCCCACCGAAATGCCTTTGCCGTGCGCAGGTCAGCGTCCTTAAAGTGCCCGCCGCTGTTCCACTCAAGGGTGCAGTCTGCGCCACGCTCTGCAAGTCGGCTGTGCAGGGTGCGGATGTTATCACCTACCGCAGCCATGACAGCGTTTTTCGTATGCTCTTCCTTGTTGCCAAGGCTCAGATAAATGTGCTGTGCCTGTATCGGGTGCCGCTGTTCAAACTCCATCCAGCCCGGAAACCACACCGAGGGCGAGGCGGCAGCGATACCATAGAACAGATCAGTCTGGGTGGATGCCCACAATGCAAACAACCCGGCCAGCGAGTAGCCGCCCAGAATGATTTTGACATTTTCCGGGAGAGGATACTGCTGCTTCAGTGTTGGAATGACCTGTTCTGTCAGAAAGCACAGGGTGTCCGCGGCCTTACCGCCGAAGCCTTGTTTTCCCCACACGGCAGGGGCTTCCCACGGGGAAAGTGCATCGTTCCAGCTTTCCACCGGGATGGCCGCAAACAAAAAGTGGTGCGCACTCTGTGCAATAGCGGCAATCTCGCTTTCCATGCTTTGCAGCTCATGCTCGCCTGTCATTTGGAGCAGTAGGTATTCTGCATGGCTTCGCCGTAAATGCGGCAAGGTCTGTTCCCGATTTGCATTGTCTGTGCGGTCACTGCGACATCCTCCCGAAAAAATTTGATAAGCCCAGTATAGCAACTGAAAAATCATTTTGCAATTCAAAAGGCGTTCGCATTCGCAAGCAGTGTCTTCGTAAAAAAGCTGGCACCTGATTTGAAGTTGTGCGAGGCTTCCAGAGTGATGTATCAGCAGTTTTTGAACGATCATGCCGTAGCCCATAAGCGGCAGACGAACCGGGCACGTGGGATCTGAACAGGGCAGCGTTATTCAATACCGCTAAGCTCGCGGTACAGCGTGCGGGCATAGGAATCTGTCATGCCGCTGATATAGTCGGTGACCATCAGCAGCCGGAGGTACAAGTCAAAAGATTCCGTGCCGGTTCGGGCGTTTTGGTAATCCTGCTTGTAATTGTCGGAGAAGATGGCGAGAAGCTTTTTGTCGGCCTTGGAAGGTGCCTGCCCGTCGGTGCAGTATGCAGAGTCATAGTACAGCACGGCGGGAACAAAATGATCCAGCAGAAAATCGAGAATGACCTGTCCGGACAGCTCCAGTTTCAGGATGCCGGGCGTATCGAAGGCGAATTTCCGCATGGCCCCTTTCAGAATGTCAATGGTGATGGCGTGATTGGTTCCTTCAAACAGATCACCGCAGTAGGTTCCGGCCATGATCTCTTTATATTTGCAGGAAAAACGGTAGATGGCTACATACATCAGCCACTGACGCGTTTGGGTGAGCCATTTTTTAAATGCAGCGCTGTCGTTTTCTGGGGTGTGGTCTGCACCGCGCAGCGCGGAAAGTTCTTGGATCCGCTCATCGGAGAAGTACTCAGGGCTTCTGTGGGGAACGATCTTTGAATGGTCATAAGAATTTGTGTAATATTCAATGAACTGGTCAAGGGTGAACAGGCCCTTTTTAAAGGCATCTTCCAGATCGGCAGTAGAGTATGCAATGTCGTCAGCTGCTTCCAGCAGGTAGGTCAGCGGATGGCGCACGATGCCTTTGTCGGGAGTGGTGGTCCCAACCGCTTCCGAGATCTGCTCAAAAGTCTCCTGTTCTGCAGCGAAGAAGCCGAGTTTGTGCTTTCGGATATCCGCACTGCCTTTATCAACGGAGCAGGAGTCGGTGGGGTATTTTACCAGCGTGCTGATGATCGCTTTGGACAGATTGAGGCTGGAACCGTGTTTTGCTTTCAGCAGGATCCGCAGCGCCTGTGCATTGCCCTCAAAATTTTCCAGATCAGCGATCATCTGCGCGGATAACCAACTGCGAAGGGGCTGTCCTTTGTATTTTACATGGTCGAGGTTCTCTTTGAACCAGTCACCGATCACGGTCTCGCCGAAATGCCCGAAGGGCGGATTGCCGAGGTCGTGCAAAAGGCCGGCGCAGAGCAGGACCGATGCGATGGCTTCGGCATCCTCCGGCACAGCAATATCAGTTGGCTTGTACTGTGTTGTGTTTTTGGAGATCATGATGCCAAGCTGCCGGGCGATCGTGGAGACTTCGATCGAGTGCGTCAGGCGGGTTCGGATGAAATCGCTCTTATCCAGAGGAAACACCTGCGTTTTATCCTGCAGCCTGCGGAATGCAGCGCTGGAAACGATCCGGCTGTAGTCCTTTTCAAATGCATTGATGGGATACTCCTTGAACGAATCGGGCTCAGGAGGTTCAGAAGAAAGCTTTTCAGTTGACAGCAATTTTGCCCATTCCATAATCAGTACACCTCGCTTTTGAAACGTCGTGATTAAAAACCTGCAAAAGGCATCGGCCTTCCATCACTGCCATTATACAAAAGAAACGCTGCTCCGGCAACAAAAAACGGATTCTCTGAAAAAAACACAAAAACTGCAGCTTGAACATGTGCAGAGTTCCAATTTATTTCGGGATCCGAAAAAGGGAAAGCGGAGTGTTATGCTGCGGTGTACTACTTCCGTCAGATGCACCCGAAATTGAATCAGACAAAAGCTTCCCTTTCCGTGGGCTGCGTGCCTGCGGCGGGGAAGCTTTTTTGTATGCCTGCGGGGCAGGAACGGCGGGATATCAGCCAGATTGCACAAAACGCATTGCACAAAATTGAACAGCTTTTCAGGAAAAAATCTTGCTATTCCGCTTGCGCTCATGTATAATGGACTTGACTTGAAAGGTAGGATGTTTAAAAACACTCTGCCGTATGCTGCTGCAGATGACTTGAAAGGTGGAACATGGGATGTTGTATAAGAAAGCTTCTGAGATGAAACCCACTCCGATCCCCCATTGCATGGGCGGCGAGGGCACCGTGATGATGGAACGCCTGCTGGATGCGCCTGCCGAAATGCTGGGCAAGGGCCGCGCCTACGTGCGCCACACGCTGGCACCGGGCGTGACCATTGGCAGGCACACGCATGAGCACGAGATGGAAAGCATGGTCATCGTCTCCGGCCGCGCTGTCCACATCATCAACGGCGAGGAGCAGATCTTGGAGAAGGGCGACATCATTGCCGCCATGCCCGGCGACACCCACCAGATCGCCTGCCTGGGCGACGAGCCGCTGGTGCTGATCGCACAGGTGCTGTACGAATAAAGGAGGAGCTTCAGATGGAACAGATCCGCAGTGCCGATGTTCTGGCCAATTTTCCGCAGGTGGATGAGGAAAAACTGAACGCCGCCCTTGCCGCCGAAGCTGCCGCCAGCAACCGCAAGATCATTGTGCTGGACGACGACCCTACCGGCGTACAGACGGTACATGATATCTATGTTTATACAGATTGGACGGTAGAAAGCCTGCGCAAGGGCTTTGCTGCGCCGGAAAAGCTCTTCTTTATTCTGACCAACAGCCGCGGTTTTACCGTGGCCGAGACCACCAAGGCCCACCGCGAGATCGCGGAGAACACCGCCAAGGTGGCCCGCGAGTTCGGCATGGACTACCTTATCATCAGCCGCGGCGACTCCACCTGCGCGGCCACTACCCGCTGGAGACCGACCTGCTGCGCGAGGTGACGGAGGCTGAGAACGGTTACAAAATGGATGGCGACATCCTGTGCCCCTACTTCCGCGAGGGTGGACGCTTTACACTGGACAACGTGCATTATGTGCGCTACGGCGCAGAGCTTGTGCCTGCGGCCAGACCGAATTTGCCAAGGACGAGACCTTTGGCTACCACGCAGCAACCTGTGCGAATACATTGAGGAAAAAACCGGCGGCAAAGTCCGTGCAGGAGACGTGACCTGCATCTCGCTGGAAAGCCTGCGCGCCATGGACTTTGACGGCATCGAGGCCCAGCTGCTGGCGGTGCACGATTACGGCCATGTGATCGTGAACGCAGTGGCGGACTGCGATGTGAAGGTGTTTGCAGTGGCACTGTACCGCGCCATGGCAAAGGGCCGTCACTTCACCATCCGCAGTGCGGCCGCACTGGTCAAGGCCATCGGCAATATTTCCGACCAGCCGCTGCTCACCCGGGAAAAGATGGTCACGCAGGAAAGCAAGGCAGGCGGCATCATTGTGGTGGGCAGCCACACCAAAAAGACCACTGCCCAGCTGGAAGAACTGAAAAAAGTACAGGGTATCGAGTTTATTGAGATGGACAGCGACAAGGTGCTGGTGCCGGGCGAGCTGGAAAAGGAAGCAGCCGCATCGTGGCCCACTGCTCACAGCAGATCGCAAAGGGCATCACCTGCTGCGTGTCCACAAAGCGCGTGGTGCTCACCCTGCCGGACGACACCCCGGAAGCAGCCCTCGTGCGCAGCGTTGCCATCAGCGATGCACTGCAAAGCTGCGTGGCAGGCTGACCGCTTCCCCGGCTTTTGTGGTGGCAAAGGGCGGCATCACCAGCAGCGACGTGGGCGTGAAGGCCCTGCGCGTGAAATGCGCCAAGGTGCTGGGCCAGATCCGGCCGGGCATCCCGGTATGGCAGACCGGTGCCGAAAGCCTGTTCCCCGGCACGCCGTACATCATCTTCCCGGGCAATGTGGGCGAAGTGCCCACCCTGCGGGAAGCGGTGGAAATTTTACTGGGTTGACAGCCTGACGATTTAGAATTGTCTCCGCTCTGCTCTGACAATATCAGAGGAAAAATTATTTTAAATATTGCAAACAAGCCAGCCCTGCGGGGCTGGCTTGTTTGCTTTTTCACGGGAAGGAGTCGTGGCGGTAAACGGCATCTGCTCTTGCTCGTTTCCTGCGGAAACAGTCGCAAAGCAATAAAACTATGCTATTGCCCTTACGTTTCGTCGCATAAGCGACTTCAAATCGGCGCAACACAAAATCCTTTAGCGAAGCGACTTGGATTTTTTGTATGGAGCCCATCTTCTTTGGGATTATTAAGGGCGAGTAGCCCTTAATTCGTGCCTCCCGCGCTTCGAAAGTAGCGGGTGCTTTTCTGGTTCTCTTTTGGCACGCAAAAGAGAACGTACCGGCGGAGAAAAATTTATAAAAGCTATATAAATCTGCCTACGCGAAAACGCTCTGCGCGGGAAGAAAAAAATCACTCTTTTTGGGCTTTCTTTTTCTTCTTTGCTGCCTTTTCCTCCGGCTTGTTCTTCATCAGCCTGCCGAGGGATGCGGCAGTGTATACGCAGAAGCAGCCCACCACCACGATCAGCACGACGGCGCTTGCGTCCAGCGCCACGGTGCCGGCGCGGACAGCGGCCAGATACAGTGCCAGCAGCACCACGCCGCCGCCCAGCCACAGGCTGCTGCTGTTCACCTGCTTTTGCCACTCCTGCTGCGGCGTGAGCGGATGCTGCTGCGCCTTGCCCTGCCGGGCCTTCTTTTTCCAGATGTTATCACTTTGAAACGGATTCATGTTCCGGTGGCTCCTTCCCTGTCTTTTTCTTTAAGGGTATTATACGCCGTAAGATGGGATGATGTCCAGAAAGAAGTGGATTTTTCACCACTTGCATCCCACATTTGTGCAGAACGACCAAAACCGGCCCGAAATATCGGCTATTCGCCAATTTACTTTTTGCGGACCGAAGAGTAATCTAATGGTAGGATGTAAAGACGGACAAGCTGTTGAGATTGAACTAAAGGTAGGATGTAGCAAAGAGCCTTTGCTGCGGGCTTGTCCGGCACGAGAACACGAAAAACAAAAGGAGGCTTTTCCGTTATGAAGGTAGGTCTGATCTATACCAGCACCACCCCGGAACTGATCGAACTGGTGGAGCAGGAGGTCAAAAAGCAGCTGGGCGATGATGTGGAGCTGTACAGCCTGCAGGACCCAGCATTCTGGCAGATGTCCGCGCGGCAGGCTATGTGACCACTGCACCGGCAGCACGCCTGATCGGCATGTACATGAAAGCCGCTGAGGAAGGCGTGGATGCCATGCTGAACCTGTGCAGCAGCGTGGGCGAAGTTGCCGACAGCGCACAGGACGTGGCAAAGTACATTGGTGTGCCTATCGTCCGCGTGGACGAGGAGATGTGCCGCGAGGCTGTCCGCAAGGGCCAGCGCATCGGCGTGATGGCTACCCTGCCCACCACGCTGGAACCCACCAAGGGCACCATCCTGCGCATGGCCCGCGAGTGCAACAGCACGTGGAACTGGTGGACTGTCTGGTGGACGGTGCATTCGGTCTGGATCAGGACCAGTTCAAGGCCCGCATGACCGAGATGGCCGGTACCATTGCCGACAAGGTGGACGTGATCGTATTTGCACAGGGCAGCATGGCCTACTGCGAACAGTATATCGCCGATAAGTTTGGCAAGGTGGTTCTCAGCAGCCCCCGCTTTGGTGCAGCCGAGCTGAAAAAGGCGCTGGAAAAGAAAGGCACCATTAAAAAAGGAACAAGAGCCGGAGCACGAGACCGGCTCAGGAGAAGATATTTTTTTGAAGGAGAATTCTTATGAAAAAGATGATTTCCCGTCGTGACTTCCTGAAGGTGGCTGGCATTTCCGCTGCTGCTCTGGGTCTGGCTGCCTGCGGCGGCTCCGGCACCAGCACTGCTGCTTCCACTGCCTCTACTGCAGCTTCCACCGGTTCTTCCGCTGCCGCTTCCGGCTCGGCTGTCACCCTGAAGCTGGGCTTCTCCACCAACGAAGAAGACCCCCGTGCAAAGGCGCAAAGCAGTTTGCAGAAGAAGTTGCCGAAAAAGACCGGCGGCGCTGTGGAAGTTCAGCTGTACCCCTCCGGCCAGCTGGGCGGCGATGCTGACCTGATCAACTCTATCGCTCTGGATTCCGGCACGGTGGATATCATCATCACCGACGCTTCCAACTTTGCCACCTACGATGCAAAGATGGGCATTTCCGCACTGCCGTTCCAGTTCGAGACCTTCGACGATGCATGGGCATTCATGGACAGCGACATCGAGGCTGCCGCTGAGGAAGGCCTGCTGAGCCAGAATATGCGTGTGCTGGCCCACTACTGCAACGGCTTCCGCTGCGTGACCAACTCCAAGGGCCCCATCAACAGCCCTGCCGACATGAACGGTCTGCTGATCCGCACCCCCGAGAACCCCGTCATCATGGCTACCATGACCGCTCTGGGTGCAACCCCCAGCCGCTGAGCTTCTCTGAGCTGTATCAGGCTCTGCAGCAGAAGACCTACGATGCACAGGAGAACCCCATCCCCGTTATCTACAACAACAACCTGTTCGAGGTTCAGGAGTACCTGAGCATCACCAACCACATCTACTCCGGCATGTGCTTTACCATTGCCGAGAGCAGCTGGAACAAGCTGAGCGCTGACCAGCAGCAGATCGTTTCCGACGCTGCAAAGGCATCTGCCGATTACGACCGTGAGCTGAACGAGCAGCAGACCAACGATTTGGTCTCCGCTCTGGAAGAGAAGGGCATGAAGATCAACAGCCCGGAACTGGCTCCGTTTGCAGCTGCGACCGAAAAGGTCCTGACCGACAACGCTGATACCTACGGCGACCTGCTGGATCAGCTGAAGGCATGGAAAGAAGCCCGCTGAGATCACTGACCAGAAAACCTTGAAATAAAACCGAAGCAAAGGGACGAGGGGCGTGCCCTTCGTCCCTTTGCATTTTATCTGAATCGCACTTGGAAAGGAGTTTGTACTGTGAAAAAACTGCAAACCACTCTGGACAAGATCACCACCCTCATTTCCGCCATTCTGTGCGCGGCTATGATGGTAATTCTGTTCGCAAACGTTGTGCTGCGCCTGATCCCCGGCATCGGCGGCTTCAAGTGGTACATGGAGAGCAGCCAGTATCTGAACGTCTGGTCCATGCTCATTGCCTGCATTGGCATCAACGCCATGGGCACCAACCTCCGCGTGGAGGTGGTGGATTCCATCCTCGGTAAGACTCCGCTGGGCAAAAAGATCGTTGTCATCATCCGTGATGTGTTCATCATCCTGTTCTACGTCATGGTCACCTACGGCGGCTACCAGCTGTGCACCCGCGCAAAGCAGGCCGTTTCCACCATGCCGCAGTTCACCATGGGTCAGGTGTACACCATCTTCCCCATTGCCGGTGTGCTGTGCATCCTGTCCGCCGTTCTCAACCTGATCGTTGAACTGACCGCAAAACCGGAAGGGGGCAAATCCAAATGATCGCATGGCTGCTGATCTCATTCTTCGTTCTGCTGTTTCTGGGCGTGCCCATCGCCATGAGTCTGGGCCTGTCCGCCATGGGCGGCATCCTGTTCCTGGGCGGCGGCAGCACCGTCACCATTGCTCAGCGCATGTTTGAGGGCATGAACAGCTTTGCACTGCTGGCCATCCCTCTGTACACCTTTGCCGGTTTCACCATGTCCAAGGGCGGTATTTCCAAGCGCCTGATGGACTTCTGTTACTCCATCGTCGGCCACATCTACGGCGGTCTGGCTCACGTGAACGTGCTTTCCAGCATGATCTTTGCGGGCATCTCCGGTTCCGCTGTTGCCGATACCGCAGGCGTTTCCGGTATGTTCATGCCGGAAATGGTGCGCAAGGGCTACTCCAAGAACTTTACCGTTGCCGTTACCGCCATTTCCTCCACCATCGGCATCATCATTCCTCCGTCTATCCCCATGGTGGTCATTGCCGGTATCTGCGGCATTTCCACCGGTAAGCTGTTCCTCGGCGGCATTATCCCCGGTGTCCTGTGCGGTCTGGCACAGATGATCGTCAGCTATTTCATGGCCAAGAAGGAAGGCGTGCCCAAGGAGCCGGGCCACTTCACCATCGGCCCCGTGCTGCATGGCCTGTGGGAGAGCTGGCCCGCCCTGCTCATGCCCATCATCATCGTGGGCACGATCACCATGGGTATCGTCAGCCCCACCGAGGCAGGCGTGATCGCTGTTGTTTACGGTCTGTTTGCCGGCGGCATCATCTACCGCGAACTCAAGTGGGAGGACATCAAGTTTGCCTTTGCAGAGACCGTCCGCACCAGCGGCCGTATCTTCATCGTTATCGGCGCTGCAAAGCTGTACACCGTCATGCTGACCACCGCAGGCTTTGATAAGTGGGTGGCCAAGACCATGCTGGGCTTCTCCACCAACCCCACTGTCATTCTCATCGTGATCCTGCTGATCTTCTTCATCGTCACCATGTTCATGGAGTCCATCGCAACGCTGACCCTGTTCATGCCCATCCTGTATCCCATTGCTCTGGGCGTGGGCATCAACCCATCGTGCTCAGCGTCCTGATCACCGTGGTCATCGGTGTTGGTCTGGTCACTCCTCCGGTGGGCATGTGCATTTACGTTGCCTGCGATCTGATGGATGTTACAGTCGGCGAGGTGTTCCCCACATTGGTGCCGTTTATTGCGGCCACCTTCGTCTGCATTGCCCTGATGGTCGCCTTCCCTCAGCTGATCCTGCTGCCCACCTATTTGATGGCGTAACCGTTGCGTCCGCTTTTCAGATATGGTAAAATAGTGGTGGAAGTTCAACGTGTGATGTTTGGAGGCTTTCTGCCCCAGAACGTTCCACGTTGAACGACCCCGAATATCCACCAAACCGGATTTGGAGGCGGAACTATGTCAATGGAACATCCTGAAAAACAGAAGAATGCGGTAAGTCTGTAGTCGATCAGGTCATGGATGGGATCATCTCCCAGATCATCGACGGCACCCTGCATCCGGGCGACAAGCTGCCTACCGAAATGGAGCTGTGCAAGCAGTTCGGCGCGGGCCGCAACTCGGTGCGGGAAGCTGTGAAAAGCTGCAGCCTACGGCATCCTGTACATCAAGCGTGCCGACGGCACCTTTGTGAGCGAAAACTACAACCAGAAAATGCTGGACCCGATGCTGTACAGCATCATCCTGCAGAAGAACAGCTGGCAGGAATTTGTGGAACTGCGCTCCGTCATTGATATCGGTACGCTGAATATTATCATTCAGCGCAATGATATCACATCCTTTCTGCCGGACCTGTACCGCACCTTCGGCGAGCTTTCTGCCGAAATACACTCGCCGGAGCCTTCGGTGGACAAGGTGCTGGAGCTGGACAGCCGGTTCCACACCCAGATCGCCAATGCGGCCCAGAACCCCATGCTGGCCACCATCACCGAGTATATCACCCGGCTGACGCTGCCCAGCCGTCTGGAGACCACCCGCAAGGTGCTGGCCAAGGCGAAGAGGAGATCGAGCGGTTCGTAGAGCTGCACCGCCAGCTGCTCAGCGTGATCGAGCGCAGGCAGGTGGACGAGATCGCCGCTACAGTGCAGGATCACTACATCTTCTGGAAGAAGTAAGCATACAGGCCTCCTGCCTGCCGTAAAAGGCGGGCAGGGGACTGTGAGTTTATAAGATGGGATGTTTGTGCTAAAATGACGTTAGCATCCTTTGTTAAGCTTCTCCAATGCGACATGCAAGGAGTGTTCATCCAATGAAAAAAATCATGATCTCCGTGGCCCCCGTTGCGGCCACAGACATTCTCATCAATCCGCGGGCCATTGCCCGGGATGTGTATGAGTGCTACAAAAACGGCGCGTCCATGGTGCATCTGCACTGCCGCGACCTGAACGGCAACCTCACCCCGGATCTGAGCCTGCTGGAAGAAACGGTGCCTACATCCGCGAGATGTGCGACATCGTGGTGGAGATCTCCACCGGCGGCGTGTCCAACCTGACCATTGAGGAACGCGTGCAGCCCTGCTACCCCTCCTGGTGGAAGCCAACAGCCTGAATGTCGGCTCGGTGAATCTGGGCACCTCGGTGTACCAGAACCCCATCAAGGATGTGGAGTACTGCGTCAAGACCATCATGGACAACAAGAAGATCCCGGAGACCGAGGTCTTTGAGCTGGGCATGATCAACACCGTGCGGGAACTGAACGACAAGTTCCACTTTGTAAAACCCATCCTGTTTGCACTGGTGTTCGGCCATGGCGGCGAGATGCCTGCCACGGTGCCGGCCCTGCGCCACATGATCCAGGCGCTGGAAGAGAACTTTCCCAACGGCGACTACCTGTGGGGCTACACGCAGGCCCACCGCGAGGACTGGGAAATGGTCAAGACTGCGCTGGATATGGGCGCTTCCACCGTGCGCATCGGCTTTGAGGATTCGGACATGATCGCGCCGGGTGTCCATGTGGACAACAACGCAGCGCTGATCGCAAAGGTGTCGGACATCGTAAAGTCCAAGGGCATGATGCCCATGACTCCCGACGAGGTGCGCGCCATGCTCAAGATCCCGCCGCTGCGCCGTTAAAAAGGAGGAAAGAAACGTATGGTGATTCAAGCGTACTTACCTCTCAGACTTTGAGGCAAAAAAAGCCATCATGGAAATGGCCCGTCGCTGGAAGCCAAGGGCTGGCTGGTGGCCGGTGACGGCAGCATGAGCGTCCGCGTCGGCCCGCAGGCCGTGTGGGTGACCGTTGCCGGTGCCGACAAGGCCGCGCTCACGCAGGATATGCTGGTACGCGTGGATATGAATGGCAAGGCGATGCTCAGCGCAAAGCCCAAGCCCCTGCCCGAAGACCTGCCCATCCATCTGAAAATCTATCAGGAAAACGAGAACGCCCAGTGCGTGATGCACACCTATCCGGCCTGCGCGGCTGTGATGGGGATGCAGGGCCAGACCGTGCAGCCTGCAGCATTCAGCCCCGCAGTGCGGGCGCTGGCCGGGTGCAGCTGGCTGCCCGCCCAGAACGTGGACGCACAGGCACAGGCTGTCAGCCTGTTGTGCCGCACCGATAAGGCTGTCCTGCTGGAAAATGACGGCTGCCTGACCTGGGGCAAGACCCCGGCAGATGCGGCCCATCTGGTGGAAGCACTGGATTACTACGCAGCCGTCACCGCAAAGCTGGGCTGCGCAGGCTGCTCCAAATGCGGCAGCTGCGGTGGTCACTGCACCGGCTGCAGCAAGTGCGGCGCACCTGCCGTGCAGCCCATGGCTCAGCCCGCTGCACAGCCTGTGGCAATGGCAGTACCCTCCGCACAGCCTGCCCAGCCGGTGAGCCTGCCGGGCGTTACCGCTGATCCAGCCGGGCATGACGCTGCCCACCCTGCCCAAACAGCAGGCGGCTCCTGCCCCTGCCCCGGTGCCCGCCGCACAGCCTGCGGCAGTCCCTGCAATGGAAGCGGCCCCGGCCGCACCGAAGTCCGCAAATGCCCGCGATGCCGCAATGGCCGAGGTCATCCGCCGGACGCTGAAGAGCTTTCAATAACAAAAAGTTTCGTTTGATCCAACGGATATGACCTTTACGGAAAGGAACGAAAACCATGGATATCAGTTCGCAGGAAATTGAAGCGATCGTCAAGCAGGTGCTTGCCGGTATGGGTGGTGCACAGACAAGCGCCGCCCCTGCAGCCTATACCGCTGCACCCGGCGGTGCAGCAGGCGACCGCGGCGTGTTCGAGAACGTAGACGACGCAGTGGAGGCTGCATGGAAAGCCCAGCGCGACTGGGCGGCCAACTACAAGATCGAGGACCGCCAGCGCATCATTGAAGCCATCCGCCGCTGTGCCCGGGCACATGTGAGGAGTGGTGCCACAAGATCGTGGAAGAGACCGGCATGGGCCGCTATGAGGACAAGGTGGAAAAACATCTGGCCGTCATCAACAAGACCCCTGGCCCGAATGCCTGACCACCGAAGCCAAGAGCGGTGACGCGGGCTGATGCTGGAAGAGTACGCACCCTTTGGTGTGATCTGCTCCATCACCCCACCACCAACCCTACCGAGACTATCATCAACAACACCATCAGCATGATCGCAGGCGGCAACACCGTGGTGTTCAACGTGCACCCCCGCGCAAAGCGGTGTCTGCCGACTGCCTGCAGGCGCTGAATACCGCCATCATCGAGGCGGGCGGCCCTGCAAACCTCATTACCATGACCCGTGAGCCGACCATGGAGAATGTGGACAAGATGGCCGCAAACCCCAAGATCCGCCTGATGGCAGGCACCGGTGGCATGGGCATGGTGAACGCCCTGCTACGCAGCGGCAAAAAGTGCATCGGTGCCGGTGCAGGCAACCCGCCCGTCATCGTGGACGAGACCGCAGACATCGAGCTGGCAGGCCGCAAGATCTACGAAGGCGCTTCGTTCGATAACAACATCCTCTGCTTTGCAGAGAAGGAAGTATTCGCCGTGAACACCGCCTACGACGGCCTGCTGCACGAGCTGCAGAAGCAGGGTGCCTACCTGCTGAACAAGGCCCAGACCGAACAGCTGGTGAACATCGTGCTGCAGCCCAAGAAGGGCGGCGGCCACGAGGTGAACAAAAAGTGGGTGGGCAAGGATGCCGCCCGCATTCTGGAGACCATCGGCGTGCATGTGCCGGATACTTGCCGCCTTGCCATCTGCGAGGTGCCTGCCGACCATCCGTTCGTTCTGGTGGAGCAGATGATGCCGGTGCTGCCCATCGTGCGCTGCCAGAGTTTTGAACAGGCGGTGGAAGATGCCGTGGTGGCCGAGCACGGCAACCGCCACACCGCTTCCATCTTCTCCAAGGATGTGGACCACATGACCCGCTTTGCCCGGGTCATTGAGACCACCATCTACGTAAAGAACAGCGCCACCAAGGCCGGTGTTGGCATTGGCGGCGAGGGCCACTGCACCATGACCATTGCCGGCCCCACCGGCGAGGGCATCACCTGCGCAAAGAGTTTCTGCCGCCGCCGCCGCTGCATGCTGGCCGAGGGCGGGCTGCGCATCATCTGAGTTTTTGAAGGACGAAACCATCACATACAATTTTTTCAGTGTTCTGACAGGAGGAACAACTTATGAAAGCTCTGGGTTTTATCGAGACGAAGGGTCTGGTTGGCAACATCGACGCTACCGATGCAATGCTGAAGGCTGCTGACGTTGAGTTCATTGGTTCCGACACCATCGGTGCCGGTCTGACCACCGTGATCGTTACCGGCGAGGTGGGCGCTGTCAAGGCTGCTACCGAGGCTGGCGAAGAGGCTGCTTCCCGCGTGGGTGAGCTGTTCTGCGTCAACGTCATTGCACGTCCCCACGCAGATCTGGCCCGCATCATGCCCGCCAAGGGCCCCGCGACCGGCAAGTCCGGCCTGCCCGCAGGCGAGCAGGTGCCGCTGGATGCCGCTCTGGGCATGATCGAGACCAACGGCCTGACCGCTTCCATCGAGGCAGCCGATGCCATGCTGAAGAGCGCAGATGTCTCTCTGGTGGGTCAGGAGAAGATCGGCGCAGGCCTTGTTACCGTGTTCGTGCAGGGCGACGTTGGCGCTGTGAAGGCTGCTGTTGAGGCAGGCCAGACCGCTGCTTCCCGCATTGGTGAAGTGGTCAGCGCACTGGTCATTCCCCGCCCGCACGCAAGCGTGTCCGAGTGCATGCCTGAGCTGCGCTGAGCCCTGCGCTGACGCTGCATAAGAAAGGAGCGCTGTGCCTTGGTTTACCATGACATCAGTCAGGAACAGCTGCTGCTCCTGATCACGCAGGCCGTGCAGGCAGAGCTGCAAAAGCGCAGCCGTCAGGTGCCGGTAGCATCTCGGTGCGGCACATCCACCTTACCCGCAATGATGTGGACAAGCTGTTCGGCTATGGTTACCAGCTCACCCCCAAAAAGGCGCTGAGCCAGCCCGGCCAGTTTGCCTGCGAGGAATGTCTGGACATCATCGGCCCCAAGGGCGAACTGAAGCATGTCCGCATCCTTGGCCCGGAGCGCAGTGCACTCAGATCGAGCTGGCGCAGACCGACTGCCGCAACATCGGCATCAAAGCGCCGGTGCGTTCCAGCGGGGATACAAGGGTACGCCGGGCGTGACCCTGCGCGGCCCCAATGGCACCCTGACTGTGCCGGAGGGCGTGATGATCGCCGACCGCCACATCCACATGACTCCCGCACAGGCAGCGCCTTCGGCCTTGCCGACGGCGACCGCGTGCAGGTAAAGATCGACGGCCCCAAGCCGGGCGTGATGGGCGGGGTGCTGATCCGCGCAAACGACAAATGTGCACTGGATTTTCACATCGACACGGACGATGGCAATGCCTTCCTGCTCAAGCAGGGGCAGCTGGTCACCGTGCTGGGCAAAGAGGAGTAAGCTATGATTTTAGGGATCGTCAAGGGGACCGTTGTCGCCACCCGCAAAATGCCGGAGCTTGTAGGCTATAAGTTCCTGCTGGTGGAGCCGGTGTTCGGCTCCAAAAAGGATACCATCGTGGCGGGCGACAACATCGGCGCGGGTGTAGGCGAGATGGTTCTGGTCACCACCGACGAGACCACCCAGCATGGTCTGGACCATCCGTCGCCCATTGATGCTTTCATCGTGGGCATCGTGGACAATCCTCCCACCCTGAGTAAGTAACACCCTGCAAGTTTTGCCGCAGAGAGGGGCTTCCTCCGGCGGGATCGTGAGGCTTAAACAATGAAAATTATTATCATCGGCAGCATTGCCGCCGGGGTTTCGGCCGCCGCCAGACTTGCCGCCGCCCAGCGCGGAGCGCAGATCACCGTCTACGAAAAAGGCGGCTTCTACTCCTGCGGCACCGGCGGCCTGCCCCATTACCTGTGCGAGGATCTGGACAGCCTGAACAAGGCCATTCAGGCCAAGGAAACTGAGCTGAACGCGCAGGGCATCACCGCACATCTGCGCCATGAGGTGCGCGGCATCGACGCAGCCGCCCGCAAGGTGACGGTATGTGATCTTGCCACCGGACGCGTGTTTGAAGACCACTACGACAAGCTGGTGCTGGCCACCGGTTCTTCCAACCGTGTGCCGCAGGTGCCCGGCAGTGACCGCGTGGGCGTGCAGACCCTCAAGACCGTGGAAGATCTGATCTTCCTCAAGGAGTTCGTCCGCACCCCCTATGTGCGGGACATCGTGATCCTGGGCGGCAGCTGGGCCGGTTTGGAGATCGCAAAGTCCTTCCTCAAGCTGGGCCGCAATGTGCGTATCATTGAAAAAGAGCAGCAGCTTTTGCCCCAGTTTGACCCTGAGGTGAGCAAGCTGATCCAGAAGGAGCTGGAAGCGCAGGGCGTGCAGTTCAATCTGGGTGAGCAGGTGCGCTCCTTCCCGGGCCGTACCTTCGTGGAGCAGGTGCAGACCAACCGCGGCACTACCTGTGACCTTTGCGTGGTAGCCATCGGCGTTACCCCCAACACCGGCCTGCTGGCCGGTACCGGGGCGCAGCTGGCACCCAATGGCGCTGTGCTCATTGGTGCCGACCTTGCACCAGTGTGCCCAATATCTATGCCGTGGGCGACTGCGCAGCCTGCCGCGACGGCTCTCTGCGCACCAGCAGCCTGAAGGTGGCGGATCTGGAGATCGCCCGCACCGGCCTGACCGAGACCGAGGCCCGCAAGGCCGGTCTGCGGGTCAAGAGTGCAATGGCCACCGGCACCGACCGTCCGGGCATCTGCGAACCCCCACCGCATCACCATCAAGCTGGTGTATGAGGCCAATACCGTCAGGTGCTGGGTGCGCAGGCATGGGGAGAAAAGAATGTTTCGGCCCGCATCAACGCCATTGCCGTTGCATCCGCGCCGGCATGACCGTGGAAGCACTGGGTCAGGTGGATTTCGTCTATTCCTCTTCGTCCTGTTCCATTTGGGACCCGGTGCAGATCGTCTGCGGTCAGGCACAGTAAGCGGAGGGTGAACACATGGCAGAACGCATCAACGCCGTCAAGACCAGCTTTTTTGGCAAGGGTGCCATCCGTCTTCTGGGACCGGAGCTTCAGAAGATGGGCATCTGCCGTGCTTTGCTGGTGACGGACCGCTTTCTCTATGATTCCGGTGCCGCTGCCCGGGTCGGTCAGGTACTGTCCGATGCCGGTGTGGAGTACGCCGTGTACTACAATGTGCAGCCCAACCCCACCGTACAGGTGGTGAACGACTGCATTGCCGCAGCCCGCACCCTGCAGGTGCAGCTGCTGGTGGCCCTGGGCGGCGGCAGCGCCATCGATACCGCTAAGGCAGCCAGCATCGTGGTGGCCTGCGGCGGTACCGTGGAGCAGTACGAGGGCGAGAACAAGTCCTCCAAGCCCGGCCTGCCCATCGTGGCGGTGAACACCACCGCCGGTACCGGCAGCGAGTGCACCTCCTTCTACATCGTCACCGACCCTGTCCGCCACAGCAAAATGGCCATGGTAGACCCCAACTGCATGGTCAGCATTGCGGTGAACGACACCGACTTCATGTCCTCCATGCCGCCCAAGCTCACCGCAGCCACCGGCATGGACGCGCTGACCCACGCCATCGAGGCGGCGCTTTCCAAAAACGCCAACCCGCTCACGGACAAGGATGCCTACTGGGCCATGCAGGCGATCGTGCAGAACCTGCCCCGAGCCGTTGCCAACGGTCAGGATGAAGCCGCCCGCACCATGATGGCCTATGCCGAAAATGTGGCAGGCATGGCTTTCTCCAACGCGGGCTTGGCATGGTGCATGCGATGGCACACGCGCTGGGCGGACACTACAACCTGCCCCACGGTGTGTGCAATGCGGTGCTGCTGCCTACGTGCTGGCCTTCAACAGCCGCAGCCCGGTGTGTCGGGAGCGGTTCATGACCATTGCCGCTGCCATGGGCCTGCAGGGCACCTTTACCCCGGACACTGCCGCACCGGCAGTGATCCAGTTTGTCCGTCAGCTCAGTGCAGGCGTGGGCATCCCCGCCAATCTTGCGCAGCTGAACAAGGTGGACCCTGCAGATTTTGCCGCGCTGGCAGAGCTTGCCCTGCACGACACCTGCATGTCCACCAACCAGATCACCCCCACCCGCGACGAGGTGGTGGCGGTGTATACCGCTGCTTTCCGCGGATAAACTTTGAGACCTCCTCCATTTTTCTCCATACCCAAACAAAGCCGCCGCTCTCCCTCTGCAAGGGAAAGCAGCGGCTTTGTGCTGTAAAAAAGGGGTGGTGGGATTGTTTTTAAAGAGGATTCTGTTATAATAAAATGAAAACGCGGTGCAGAAGTAAGAGGAAAAAGCGATGGAAACAAGAGAAAAACAGGCGTACATGCTTATGGCACATCAGTGCAATGAGATGTTTTGGACTTTGCTTCGGATGCTGGATGCACCGTGGAATGATATTTTCATCCATATGGACAGCAAGAATGAAAACTACCAGCCAGAAACCGTTGAACGATATGTAAAATATGCCAAGGTTTTTCACGCACAGAGAACGAGCGCTGTTTGGGTGGTATTACTTTAGTAAAGGCAGAGTTTGTATTGCTCAAGGCAGCGGTAGATCACGGCCCATACCAACATTACCACCTGATCTCCGGTGCGGATCTGCCGATTCAGCCACCGGAAGATATCCGCGCATTCTTTGAGGCAAACCCGGACAAGGAATTTGTTCATTTCGACCCGCACCCATTCAGCCCGTTCAATGATGAGCGCGTTTATTACCGGCACTTTTTCCAGAATATCGATCTGCGCCGCCATCCAGTGCTCGGCGTGATCAATGGAATCCTGCTGTCGGGCCAGAAGCTGCTGAGAATAAAGCGCAATCAGGACGTTCACTTCACAAAGGGCAGTCAATGGTTCAGCTGCACGGATGCTTTGCACGGTATCTGCTGACAAAAGAAGAGTGGGTCCTGCAGGTGCTGGACAAGACCTTTTGCTCGGACGAGTTCTTTGTGCAGACACTGATCGCGCAGTCGCCGTATCAGGATAAGATCTATCAGGGGCCGGGTGATACCAGTGCCCGTGCCATCGATTGGGACAGAGGCAATCCGTGGGTCTGGAAATACGCTGATCTGGAACAGCTGAAAGCATCGCCCTGCATGTTTGCCAGAAAATTTGATATCGAAAAAGAACCGGAGCTTGTGCATGAAATAGAACGCCTGTATGCACCTCATATATAAAACAGTGCCGGACAGTTTTCAGGCTGTCCGGCACTGTTTTTTACTGTTCATTCTTTTTCGCCAGATCCTTGGTGTACAGGGCACGGGTGGCGTTGAGCACAGCCAGCACCATCACGCCCACATCGGCAAAGATGGCGGTCCACATGCTGGCCATGCCGATCGCGCCCAGCACAAGGCAGGCAAACTTGATGGCCAGTGCAAACACGATGTTCTGGTACACGATGCGTAATGTGCGGCGGGCAATGCGCATGGCCAGTGCGATCTTGGCGGGGTCGTCGTCCATCAGCACCACGTCAGCGGCCTCAATGGCAGCGTCAGAGCCAAGAGCGCCCATTGCAATGCCACATCGGCACGGGACAGCACCGGGGCATCGTTGATGCCGTCGCCCACAAAGGCAAGGTTCTCTTTGGGCCGCTTTGCGGCGAGCAGCGTTTCGATCTGGTCTACCTTGTCGCCCGGCAGCAGGCCCGCATGGTATTCATCCAGCCAAGCTCTGCGGAAACGGCCTTTGCAACCGGCTCGGCATCGCCGGTCAGCATCACGGTCTTGCGCACACCGGCATCCTTCAGGCCCCGGATGGCCTGTGCGCTGTGGGGCTTCACCACATCGGCGATCAGCAGATAACCGGCGTACATGCCCTCGATGGCCACATGCACGATGGTGCCGGTCTCGCTGACGGCGGGAGCCTTCAGGCCCAGCTTTTCCATCAGGCGGGCGTTGCCGGCAGCAACGGTCCTGCCGTCCACCTTGGCGGTCACGCCGTGGCCGCCCAGCTCCTGCACATCGGTGACACGGTTCGGATCGATCTCCCTGCCGTAAGCGGCCTTGATGCTGAGGGAGATGGGGTGCTTGGACCAGCTCTCGGCCAGCGCGGCAGCTTCCACCAGCTGTTCCTCGCTGGTGCCTCTGCGGGGTGGATGCCGGTCACTTTAAAGGTGCCCTGGGTCAGGGTGCCGGTCTTGTCGAACACAACGATGCCGGTGCGGGCCAGCTCTTCCAGATAGGTGGAACCTTGACCAGAATGCCGCAGGCAGATGCACCGCCGATGCCGCCGAAGAAGCTCAGGGGAATGCTGATGACCAGTGCGCAGGGGCAGCTGATAACAAGGAAGGTCAGGGCACGGTAGACCCAGTCGCCAAAGCGGGCGGGCTGGCCCATGAGCAGCAGCACGATGGGCGGGATAAAGGCCAGAGCCAATGCGCCATAGCACACGGCGGGGGTGTACACGCGGGCAAAACGGGTGATGAAGTTCTCGGCGCGGGCCTTCTTCATGCTGGAATTTTCCACCAGATCGAGAATTTTGGAAACGGTGGATTCGCCGAATTCTTGGTGGTCTTTACCTTCAGCAGGCCGGTCATGTTCACGCAGCCGCTGATGACCTCATCGCCGGTCTGCACATCGCGGGGCAGGCTCTCGCCGGTCAGGGCGGCGGTGTTCAGGCAGAAGCGCCCTCCACGATCACGCCGTCGATGGGCACGCGCTCACCGGGCTGGACCACGATCACGGTGCCGATCTCCACGTCGTCCGGGTCCACCTGCTCCAGCCTGCCGTCCTCGCCCTCAATGTTGGCGTAGTCCGGACGGATGTCCATCAGGCTGGAAATGCTCTGCCGGCTCTTGCCCACGGCCACGCTCTGGAACAGCTCGCCGATCTGGTAGAAGATGATAACGGCACAGCCCTCCACGTAGTCGCCCAGTGCAAATGCACCCACAGTGGCAACGGCCATCAGGAAGCACTCGTCAAAGGGCTGACGGTTCTTGATGCCAAGCAGTGCCTTGCGCAGCACATCCCAGCCGACCACCAGATACGGGATGCAGTACAGTACCAGCTCCACCGGCGTGGGGAACTGGGGCAAAAGCTTGAGGATGAGCACCAAAATCAGCGCAATGATGATGCGCTGCAGGTTCTTTTTCTGCTTTTTGTTCATACAAAACTCTCCTTTTTGCGGGATCCATGGGCCGCATCACGCTGCGGCGGGCGGGAATTTCAACAACTTTTCCCCATAAAAATGGATATTCCACGGTTTTACCCGTGTTTTCCACACAGTTTTTCAGGCGTAAAAGCGCTTTTCCACGTTTATTTTACGTTTTTTCCGCAAACGGTGTTGAACTGAGTGGAAACTGTTGAAAACTGTCTGATTTTTCAACAGAAAAAGTTATTGCACAACACAATCGCACACAAAGTAAAAAGCATCTGCACATTCGTTTGAGCTCTCAGAAAATCTACGAATTCTTGCTGCAGATGCTTTTTTCTTTAGCGGGCTCGCCTCTCAGTCAAATCCTTTGGATTTGCCAGCTCTCCCAAAGGGAGAGCCCTTGCAGTCCACGCAAACTTCATCTCTTTGCCAAGGCCTCTCCCTTTGAGGAAAGACTTCCCCCGGCCGGGGGAAGATGTCGCGTAGCGACAAAAGGGGGAGTGTGTCACCGCAGGTGACGGAGAGGGCGAGGCTGTTGATCGTGTGCAGCAACCTGCCGCGCATCAGATGTCAAAGATCTCGCAGTCGTCCTCCACCTTCTTGCAGGCGGCCAGAACGTTCACCATGGTGTCGTGGGGGTCTGCACCTTCAGAGAACTCCACCTTCATCTTCTGGGTCATAAAGCTGACGGTAGCATTTGCCACGCCTGCAACGGTGTTGGCAGCGTCTTCCATCTTCTGAGCGCAGTTTGCGCAGTCCACTTCGATCTTGTAGCTCTTCTTCATAAGTAATACCAGCCTTTCGTTATTCTTCGATATGATCCATCCCCATGGAGAGGATGCTGCGCACATGGTCATCGTCTAGTGCGTAGTAAACGGTTTTGCCCTCGCGCCGGAACCGCACGAGCTTGGAATCCTTGAGCACCCGCAGCTGATGGCTCACCGCCGACTGGCTCAGCTGCACGGCGTTTGCAATGTCCTGCACGCACAGCTCGTTGTCGTGCAGTGCATACAGGATCTTGATGCGGGTGGAGTCGCCGAACACCCGGAACAGGTCGGCCAACTCGTACAGCACCTCGTCGTCCGGCATATCCAAGGCTTCCGGCTGCGGCGCGGGCATTGCTTCCTTTATTTCCGCCATGTTGACATCTCCCTTCGTTGTGGATTCACATGAACGCTTGTTCATGTGCTCATAGTAGCACGCGGAATGCTCCTTGTCAAGGCTTTTTTAAAGATTTTCGGCGTCTGCTCTAAATTGATGAAATTTGCCTTAAAACGCAGAATTTGCGTTTTTGAATCGCAATAAGGATGCGGATTGGAGGGAAGGCGAAAACAAAAAAGAGGTCGCCGCATGGTCAGTGTCCTCGCCCTTTCCGTCACCTTCGGTGCCACCTCTCCCAAAGAGAGAGGACTTGGCAGCCCGTTTGCGCAAAAAGAAAAAGAGAAATTTACAAAAAAGTGTAAAACAGGGTGCGTTCTGGTGCAAAATGTGGTATCTTATAAAGGTGTTCAAAAATAAAATGCGCCATACGGCGCGCAAAAGGAGAGGAAAGTATATGACATTGGAAACCGGTATCCGCGGGGAACAGAGCGTGCTCGTCACCGCAGCCAATACAGCAAAGACCATGGGCAGCGGCACGCTGGAGGTGTTTGCAACCCCGGCCCTTGTGGCTCTGGCGGAAAAGACCTGCTGGATGAGCGTGGCCGACGCGCTGGGCGAAGGCAATGGCTCGGTGGGCACCAAGCTCGAGCTGGAGCACACCGCCCCCACCCCCGTGGGCATGACCGTGACCTGCGAGAGCGAGCTGGTGGCGGTAGAAGGCCGCAAGCTCACCTTCAAGGTGGCCCTGCACGACGAAAAAGGCCCTGTAGGCGGCGGCACCCACGAACGTTTTGTCATCAACAACGCCAAGTTCGCAGCCAAGCGGAGGCAAAGAAGGGGTAAAACTCCTTCCGTCATCGCTGCGCGATGCCACCGTTCCCCTTTTTGTCGCTTACACGACATCTTCCCCCGGCCGGGGGAAGTCTTTCTCAATGAGGGAGGCTTTGGCAGTACGGTAAAGTTCCCGGTTTTGCAAAGGCTCTCCCCTTGGGAGAGCTGGCACCGAAGGTGACTGAGAGGCGAGGACGCTGACCGAAGAAAACTATTCTTCATCCGTCTGCTCTGTTTGCTCCAGCCTGATCGGCGGCGGGTCAGCTTCCAGCAGGTGCTGCTCGGCACGCTTCTGCGCGTCCTGCAAGAGCTGGGCGGCCTGCACGCTGGCCCGGAACAGCTCAAAATACATCGCTTTATAGTCCGGCGCGGCGCACACCTCCCTTTGCATTCGATGGGGATAGTTTTTCCTGCGCAAAGAGGGGTATGCATCCCCGGAAATTTGAAAAAAGAGGAATCCGTTATGAAAAACAAGAACCTTTCATGGTTCGCAGCTCTGCTGGTGTTTGCCCTGCTGCTGTGGTGCACAGCGGCAACGCCCGGCAAGATCGCGGACCCGTCCACCTATACCTGTGCGGTGTACAGCACCATCTTTTCGCTGCTGCCGCCGGTGATTGCCATTGTGCTGGCGCTGAACACCAAGGAGGTGTACACCTCTCTGCTGGTGGGCATCGCATCCGGTGCACTGCTGTATGCCAACGGCAATCTGGAGCTGGCCATCAACACCCTGTTCTTCAACGAAGACGGCGGCATGGTGGCCAAGTTGTCGGACAGCAGCAATGTGGGCATTCTGATCTTTCTGGTGATGCTGGGCATTCTGGTGGCCTGATGAACAAGGCCGGCGGCTCGGCAGCTTTCGGCCGCTGGGCCTCCACCCACATCCACTCCCGGGCCGGTGCGCAGTTTTCCACCCTGCTGCTGGGTGTGATGATCTTTGTGGACGACTACTTCAACTGCCTGACCGTGGCTCTGTCATGCGCCCCGTCACCGACCGGCAGAAGGTGTCCCGCGCAAAGCTGGCCTACCTGATCGATGCCACCGCAGCACCCGTGTGCATCATTGCGCCGGTGTCCAGCTGGGCAGCTGCGGTCACTTCCAGCGTGCCCGAAGGCTCCGGCATCAATGGCTTTACCATGTTCCTGCGCACCATTCCTTATAACTATTATGCCCTGCTCACCATTGTGATGAGCCTGTTCCTCATCTTCACCGGCACGGACTTCGGCTCCATGAAGCTCAACGAGGACAACGCCAGAAACGGCGACCTGTTTACCACCGCCGACCGTCCCTACGGCAACGATGTGGACGATGGCACCGATACCTGCGGCCATGTGGCGGACCTGATCGCCCCGGTGCTGGTGCTGATCGTGGCCTGCATCTTCGGCATGATCTACACCGGCGGCTTCTTTGAGGCGTGGACTTCGTTACCGCCTTTGCGGACTGCAACGCTTCTGCAGGTCTGGTGCTGGGCAGCAGCATTGCCCTGCTGTTCACCTTTGTGTTCTACCGCGTGCGCAATGTGATGACCTTTCAGGACTTTGCCGCCTGCATTCCCGAGGGCTTCAAGGCCATGGTCAGCCCCATGCTGATCCTCTCCCTCGCATGGACCCTGTCCGGCATGACCGGCCTGCTGGGCGCAAATATTACGTTGCCAACCTGCTGAGTGGCTCTGCTGCAGCGCTGCAGTACATGCTGCCGGTCATCATCTTCCTTGTGGCAGTGTTCCTTGCCTTTGCCACCGGCACGAGCTGGGGCACCTTCTCCATCCTCATCCCCATCGTGTGCCATGCCTTCCCGGAGGGCGAGATGCTGGTCATCTCCATTGCGGCCTGCCTGTCCGGTGCCGTCTGCGGTGACCACTGCTCCCCCATCTCGGACACCACCATTATGGCATCCGCCGGTGCCCACTGCAGCCATGTGAACCATGTGTCCACCCAGCTGCCCTACGCCATTACGGCGGCTTCCTGCGCGGCAGTGTGCTATGTGATCACGGGCATTGCACAGGCTTTCCTTGGCGCAAACGGCAGCTGTTCACCTCGCTGATCCTGCTGGCCGTTGCCATTGCCGTAGAGCTGGTGGTGCTCAGCGTGATCCGTGTGCGCACGAACAAAAAGGCGGCAGAATAAATTCCTGCCCAAAATTCAGCTGTTTCGCTTTGCGCCGCGGCCAAAACGTGGTATTTTTAAATAAAAGGAACTATCGGAGGCACACGACCTATGCTGGAACAGGCATTTCAGGACGTATACACCAAATTCAAGCTGCATTTCTACCAGAACATTTTTCAGCGTTTTGCCACCCGGGAAGCCACGCTGACCACGGTGGAGTCCTTCTGCATGGAGGGCATCATGGCCATGGGCGAACCCACCATTGCGGAGTTTTCCCGCATGATGCAGATCTCCACCCCCAACGCGGCGTATAAGATCGGCAGTCTGGTGAAGAAGGGCTATGTGGAAAAGATCCAGTCCACCACCGACCGGCGCGAGTACCACCTGCGCCCCACCCAGAAGTATATCGATTACTACAACATCAGCTATTCCTACCTGCACACTGTGTGGAGCGCGCAAGAGAGCGCTTCTCCCCCGAGGACTGTGCAAAGCTGGAGGAGATGCTCACCATTGTGAGCACCGAGCTGATGCCCGAGTTGGATATGCTCAAGAAGGACGAAAAGGCAGAATAAGCAACAAAGAACTCCCGGACATCCGTCCGGGAGTTCTTTTGTTTCCCCTTACTTCTGCTCTTTATCTACTACCTGGATCCTGTACCTGGATCCTGCCCTTCTTCCACAGCACATAGGAGGTAAGGACGCCGATGGGCAGCATCACGATGATGAAGATGCCCACAAGGCCGCCCCAGCACGGAGCCGTAGCCTGCAAGGCGTGCGGCGAGGGAGAGCACTGTCATGATGATGAGCACCGGCAGCACGCCCTTGATGCCGCCCTTGACCACCTTGCTGCCGCTGGCAGAGCTGGCGAACAGGCCCAGCGCCAGCAGCAGCGGGCTCTGGATGATGTCCTTCATGGTTGCCATAAAATGTCCTCCCACCAAATACAGAATGAACGAAAAAAGGCGGGTGTTTTCGGCCAGCCGTCCTTGTGATACGGACAGGATACCGGAAAAGGCGGCATCTGTCAAATGAGTATGACGAAAGCACAAACGGCATTTAGGGATATTTCAGGAACAGGATCCTGCAAAGAACCTTTACTGCATTAAAATAATAAAGCACTGACCGCGAGTCACTTTGTATCCGTTAAAAATTGCATAAAATTTAAAGAAAAAATCTGTCGTTCTGCCAAAAGCAGTGGGGATACACCTTTGCAAAAGCCGTGAGACCTGTTATAATACAGACATATTCATATCGAGAGAATGGGTTTATCGGCGGCAATGAGGCCAAAGAGGAAACCGGCATCGTATTTTGAGGGAAAGACCAATGGAACACGTAACCGAACAACAATTGACAAGGCGGCAGAGCACCGTATGGCGGGCACTGCGTGCCGCCGCACCGCAGACCATTCCGGTGCTGGCGGGCTATTTTGTGCTGGGGATGGGCTATGGCATTTATGTGCAGTCGCTGGGCCTGCCGGTGTGGATGCCCATGCTCATGGGCACGGTGGTGTACGGCGGTTCGCTGGAATTTGTGCTGGCAAGCCTGCTGCTGAGCGCGTTCTCGCCCCTTTCGGCGTTTCTGATGGCGCTCATGATCCAGGCGCGGCATCTGTTCTACGGCCTTGCCATGCTGGAACGCTACAAGGGCTACGGCCTGCGCAGCTTTATATGATCTTTGCCATGAGCGATGAGACCTTTCCATCACCTGTTCGGCCGAGCCGCCGGAAGGGGTGGACAGGGGCTGGTTCATGTTCTTCATCACCCTGCTGGATCAGTGCTACTGGGTGGCCAGTGCCGGTCTTGGCGCGGTGGTGGGCTCGGTGCTGCCCTTCAGCACCGAGGGTGTGGACTTTGTGATGACCGCAATGTTCACGGTGATCTTCCTCAACCAGTGGGAAAAGGACCGGCAGCACTACAGCGCCTGATCGGAAATCTGATTTATGATAAAAACCGTGCACAATAGAAAATCAGGAAAACCGAATGTTAAATGTAAGTGCGATGTTGATTGATATGCTTGTATTATTTACCAGCATAATCTTTATCTTACTAGAGAAAATATCCAGTGATTACGAAGCACTGGAATGGAAGTATTTATTCTATTACCGCACAGGAATGCCAGAGAAAAAGCGAAGAAAAAATATTTATAAAGAAATAACCATGACATCCAAAGTTGCCTTGATAACCGGAATGTTTATAGCGGCAGTAATGATATTGGTGAAAATATTATATAAGAAAATGCCGGTATATTGGACAAAGATTTATCTGGCAGAAGCCGTAGTAATGATTATAGGTATGACCGCTATTATCATGATAATCGTAAGAATTGCAGCATGGCGTTCATTTAAGCGCAGTGAGAGGAGAAATAAGGATGAATAAAGAAAATATATTAGAAATTGATAATCTGGAAAGAAGCTATTCAACAGTCATGCCGGACGGAGAGACAAAGGTTTATTCTGTGCTAAGAGGAATTTCATTTCAGGTAAAACGAGGGGAATTTATTGGTATTATGGGAAGTTCCGGATGTGGGAAAACCACACTTTTGAAAACTATCGGAATGCTTAATAAGCCAAATGGCGGAAAAGTGCTCTATAACGGCGAAGATACAACAGAAATTTATGGAGATCATCTGGCAGAAATACGCCGGACGCAACTGGCGTTTGTTTTTCAGGATTTTTACTTGATGAATAGCTTAACTGTTCGTGAGAATATTATGATGCCATTGATATTAAATGAAGATGATCCTGTGGAAGTTCTAAAACTGCAGAAACTATGGCAGAAAAACTTGGAATTTACAAGCTGTTAGATAAAAAACCTTACGAACTGTCTGGAGGTGAGAAACAGAGAACGGCGATTTGCAGACGCAAGGCAGAAATCCAGAATTGATACTTGCAGATGAGCGACCGGGAACCTTGATTCTAATTCATCCAAACAGGTTATCCATACATTGTCCTACATTAATCAGGAATTCGGGAAGACGATTGTCATGGTAACACATGACCCGCAAATGGCAAGCTATTGCAGTCGGTTGATTCTAT
>ENA-OQER01000208-OQER01000208.1-human-gut-metagenome-genome-assembly--contig:-NODE-208-length-32931-cov-9.964760_pt1 | contig 32931 bp, 39 predicted proteins | sample MGYA00242797_ERZ504639 | MGnify/ENA primary metagenome ERZ504639 (study PRJEB26092, sample SAMD00036306) | human gut metagenome | host: Homo sapiens | study: EMG produced TPA metagenomics assembly of... | reverse complement strand
CCTTGCGGTAGTAGTCGTACTGCATCTGTCGGAAGGGTTGCATTCCTCCGTTCGAGATAGTCTGCTATGATGGCGTATCTGTTTCTGTTGTCGTCGAGGCTTTCCAGCCGGATACGACAGGTTTTGTGCATTGTTGGTGAGGTTCATGCATCTTTGCAGCACATCCTCGCCTCCCATGGGCGCAAAGGTGTCGAGGTCGAGTCCGATGATGAGGTAGGCATAATAGGCAAAGAGAGCTGTGAGCTGGTTGTCGAGATTCTCCTCGTTGAAGTCCAGCTGGTCGAACTGTGCAAAGTTGAACGTGAAGTTCTCGTCCACATTATTATATATAGTAGTGGTGTAGGCGGCATTGTATACGGGTCGGTTGGCCTGTATCAGCGCTTTGCACGTGAAGAGGTTCTGGTCTTTGGCGTATTTTGTCACCGTGATGTTGAAGTTGCAGTTGATGCGCTCGTTTTTCTGAAACTGCAGATGGGTCCATTGCCGGTCGTTGACAAACTGCTCGAGTGTCTGTTGCAGGTTGTCGAATACGGCATTGTCCGTGCCCTGTATCTGAGCATGGTTGATGGTGATTTTGGCTTGCAGTTCCTGTGCCTGGAGGCCGTAACTACAGCATGCCAGCCAGCTCGTCAATGATATCGCGAGCCACTTCAGTCTTCGGCTTTTTCTCATATTCTTTCTTGCCTTTCTCGGATATGATTGTTATCTGGTTGTCGTCGGTGCGGAAGGTGGTGCCGGCGTTGCGTGTGGAGTTCAGCACGATGAAGTCGGCATTCTTCTTCCTGCGTTTCTTTTCGGCATTGACTTCCTCGTCGTTGGTTTCCAGGGCAAAAGCACGATGCGCTGGCGGCTCTGCTTCATCTGTCCAAGGGCTGCTGCGATGTCGTGGGTGGGAGCAGGGTGAGCACCAGGTCGTCCTTCTCGCGCTTGATCTTCCTGTCGGCAACCACGGCTGGACGGAAGTCGGCTACTGCCGCACAGAGGATGGCTGCATCACAGCCTGTAAACTCATGGGTGGCAGCCTCGTACATCTCTTCGCAGCTCTCCACATCGATGCGTCTGATGTCGTTGTCGCATTGCAGCGCCACGGGGCCTGCTATCAGCGTGACGTGGGCGCCTCGCTTTCTACATTCCTCGGCAAGGGCGAATCCCATCTTGCCCGATGAGTAGTTGCCGATAAATCTTACGGGGTCTATCTTCTCGTAGGTAGGACCGGCAGTGATCATGATGTTCTTGCCACTGAGGTCCTGCTGCTGTTGTTCATCGAAGTAACGGTCCAGGCTGTCAACGATGATCTCGGGTTCCTCCATGCGTCCCTTGCCCTCCAGTCCGCTTGCCAGGAATCCGGAGGCAGGCTCGATGATTCTGTTGCCGTAGCTCAGGAGTGTCTGCATGTTGTGCTGGGTGGACGGATGTCTGTACATGTCGAGATCCATGGCTGGAGCGATGAAGACAGGGGCCTTCATCGACAGATAGGTAGTGATGAGCATGTTGTCGGCGATGCCGTTTGCCATCTTTCCCATTGTGGCAGCCGTACAGGGCGCAATGAGCATGGCGTCAGCCCAGAGGCCGAGGTCGACATGCGAGTTCCATGTACGTCTCTCTGCGAGAAGAACTCGCTGACAACGGGTTTGTGGGTAAGGGCAGAGAGCGTGATGGGAGTGATGAACTCCTTGCCGGCAGGCGTGATGACAACCTGCACTTCGGCTCCCCGCTTGATGAGGCCTCTTATGATGAGGCAAGATTTGTAGGCTGCTATCGAGCCAGTGATGCCCAGTACTATTTTCTTTCCTTTAAGACTCATTTTTCTGATTTGAACATTTGATGGTTGAATCTTCGCTGGAAGGGATCTTTCTTAACTCCTTGAAAAACAGCTCGTCCAGCGAAAGTTGAGAACATGACTTTATCTTTTATTGAACTCCCTCAGACGGATGCGGTAAGCACCTGCTTGGTGTTGTAGGTAAGTCGCTGCCCAATACCCATGTGTAGTAGCCAGGATCTTTGTGCAGGATTTCTGCCACGTCCCAGCCTTTGTATTTGCCAAAGTTGAACACCTCATGCTTGCGTGGATTTCCCTGTTCGTCGGTAAGCACGTTGCCCTGAGCATCTTTCAGCTCCTGCCAGATGATGCGGCCGGCAAAGTCGACGTTGTCGTTCTGCATGGAGAACTTGGCCAACTCGTCCATGTCGTTGTTGAGAACACGCTCTGGTTCTTCCTGTACTCCGGGAGCATACTTGTCCAGCTCGCCCATGAGCACTCGGTAAGTAGCTTCGGTGTCCTGGTCGGCACGATGGGCCTCAAAGTCTTCCTCCATCTTACGGCCGCAGTAGAACTTGTAGGCGGCAGCAAGATTGCGGCGTTCCATCTTCATAAAGATGGTCTGCGCATCTATCAGGCGGCACTTGCTGAAGTCGAAGTCGATGCCTGCACGCAGAAATTCCTCGGCGAGCATAGGCACGTCGAAACGGTTGGAGTTGTAGCCTGCAAAGTCGCATCCCTCAAACTCCTTCTGCAAGTTGGCTGCCAGCTGCTTGAATGTAGGTGCGTTTTTCACATCCTCGTCGCTGATGCCGGTAAGGGCGACGACTTCTTCGGGTATAGGCATTCCGGGGTTTACGTAGAGATTCTTACGAGTCTCGCTACCGTCGGGCATGACCTTGATATACGACATCTGGATGATACGGTCTTTAACCATATCAAGCCCCGTAGTCTCCAGGTCGAAGACTACTAAGGGCTTTTTAAGATTTAATTTCATTATATGTTTTTATTATTTTAGTCGTTGAGCAACATTGGCATAATCAGCATCAGCACGTCCTCGTCTTCAGGCTGCTCTGCAGGAACGATAATGCCGGCACGACTTGGGTCTGCCAACATGATGACAACCTGGTCGCTGTTCAGATTGCTCAGAACCTCCATGAGGCTGCTGCCCTTGAAACCGATGCTCATAGGTGCGCCGGTGTACTCGCAAGAGAGCTGTTCCTTGGCTGATGTGGCGAAGTCGATATCCTCGGAAGATACTTCGAAGTGGCCATTCTCCATGTGCAGACGAACCAACTGGCTGCTCTCGCTGGCGAAGGGGAGCACACGGCGCAAGGCGCTGAGAAGGGCACGGCGGTCTACTGTGGTCTGACTTGGATTGTCGGTAGGAATCACTGAGTTGTAGTTAGGATATCTTCCGTCTATCAGTCGGCAGTTAAGTACTCCGTCGTTGTATTTGATCTCGGCATTTCTGTCGTCGAACTTGATAAGCACGTCACCGCCGTCCTTGGTAAGAATGTTCTTCAGCAGGTTGGCTGGTTTCTTGGGAAGATTGAACGAAGCAGGAGTCTCGCTTGTGATAGAGAAGTTCTTGTTGCGTACCAACTTATGGCCGTCGCTTGCTACAATGGCGAGTGCGTCGGGGGTTAAATCGAAGTACACACCGTTCATAATAGGTCTCAACTCGTCGTTGGCTGTGGCAAACAGGCTTCTGGAGATGTTGTCGATCAGACGGTGGCAGGTATCATGATAGAATTGGCTGCATCGGTCATGCTCTGTGTGCGAGGATAGTCCTCAGCACTCTGCGCTGTGAAGTTGTACAAACCGTTCTGGTAAACGATTTTCACGGCGTAGCTGTCGGGGGTCACGTCCAGGGTGAGAGGCTGCTCTGGCAACTCTTTCAGTGCGTCGAGAATCACCTTGTTGGGGATGCAGAATTCGCCTTCTCCCTCACATTCAGTCAGGTCGATGACGCTTTTGATCACGTTGTCACTGTCGCTTGCTGTGATGGTCATCACATTGTTAGCAACCTGGAAAAGGAAGCAATCGAGGATGGGCAAGGAATTCTTGCTGCTGATTACTTTCGCAAGCATGTTGAGCCTACTGCTCAGGGCAGAGCTTGATAAACAATCTCATTGAGTGTTTATAATTTTGTTTATGTTCTACATTTCTTTCATACTGACCACAAAATACAAAAATATCGATGACGTACAAAAAATCGATAAAAAGTTTCAGTTTATGAACTATTTTTAGTAATTTCGCAGTCTAAAGAGAAAACTTTCTTCATCTTTCACCTCTGTTGTGAGTTGCGGGTGTGAATAGTTTCTCGAGAGGAAAGTTTAAGTATCATTATTCAAACATTATTATAATATGGAATTACAAGGAAAGGTTATTGCCGTTTTGCCTGAAAGAAGCGGTGTCTCTGCAAGAGGTGAGTGGAAATCACAGTCGTTTGTCATTGAGACTCATGAGCAGTATCCCAAGAAGTTGGTCTTCGATGTTTTTGGAGCTGAACGCTTGGCACAGTTTAATATTCAGAGCGGCGAAGAGATCTTGGTATCCTTTGATATCGATGCTCACGAATATAATGGCCGCTGGTTTAATAATATTCGTGCATGGAATGTTCAGCACGTAGATCCTAATACTGTTGCTGCCATGGCTGGCGGAATGCAGCCAGCTGGTGCTCCGTTCCCACCAGCAGGTGCTCCTGTAGCAGCTGCTCCTGCAGCTGGAGCCACTGCTCCTTTCCCTCCAGCTTCTGCTGCTCCTGCTGCTTCGGCTGAGACAGGCAGTGCAGACGATCTTCCATTCTAAAAGTAATGAGTCCACTTGATAAAGTCGAAAATCGTATTTTTTGTCTTTGCAACTTATTGACAATCAATAGCTGATTTTCGTAAAAATGACTTTTTCAAGTGACTCAGTTGATTTAATAATTGCGAGCTTCTATCTGGAAGTAGCTCTGTGGATGGTTGCAAACAGGGCAAACCTCAGGAGCCTGCTTGCCAACTACGATGTGGCCGCAGTTGGAGCACTGCCAGATGCAGTCGCCGTCGCGCGAGAACACCACTTTGTCCTCTACGTTCTTCAGTAATTTGCGATAGCGCTCCTCATGGTGCTTTTCTATCTCTGCCACCATCTCAAACTTGGCAGCGATTTCTTCGAATCCTTCTGCATGAGCCTCTTCTGCCATGCGCTTGTACATATCGGTCCACTCGCTGTTCTCACCCTCGGCTGCTGCCAAGAGGTTCTCGGCTGTGCTCTTTATCTCGCCGCCTATGAGGTACTTGAACCACAGTTTGGCGTGTTCCTTCTCGTTGGCTGCTGTCTCCTCAAAGATGTTGGCTATTTGCACATAACCGTCTTTCTTGGCCTTGCTGGCAAAGTAGGTGTACTTGTTGCGGGCCTGCGATTCGCCTGCGAATGCTTCCCACAAATTCTTCTCGGTTTTGGTTCCTTTCAGTTCTTTCATGATGTCTTTGTTTTTAATGTTAATAAATTTGAGTTATATTGCTAATAATCTTAGCAGCGTATCTTACAACTTATGTCTGCAAAGATATTGTAATAATTCCAAAAAAGCAAGTTTATGTACGCTTTTTTGCTTCCAGTTATGAAAGTTTAACAGTATGAACTTTACAGGCTGGAAAGTTAAGAGAAGTTAGCGGAACTCTCAGTCTTGCAGGATCTTCCTTCTTTCGAAGAACTGGCGTGAGGCAAGGAAGAAGAGGATTACAGAAACGGCATTCTCGGCAGCCACCATCCAGAAGGTGGCAGTGTATCCAAAGTGTTCGGCAACGATTCCGCCCAACAGGCATCCTATGCCGAAGCCAAGGTCCCATCCCGTAAGAATGCTGCTGTTGGCAGTGCCTCGCTGGTCGTGTCGTGCCACGTGGACAAACATGTTGAGGAAGGCAGGATAGAGATGCCCGTTGCCCAGTCCGATAAGGATGGCAGAGAGGTAATATGCCACTGGATGGGGAATGGCCACAAAGAGGGTGAAGCCAACGAGTGAGATGAGCATTCCCTCGGCTGCATTCTGTGTCAACTTGCCTTGGCTGAGGCTTTACGGCCCTGCAGACGAGAACTGAAAAGACCCATAGAGAGAAGGGCAAAATAAGTGCCTGTTCCTCCTGTGATGGACAAAACCTCCTTGCTGTAGATGGCGAGATAGTTGCTCAATACGCCCCAGCAGAAGCCAAACATGGCGATATTGATGGCGAGGAGCCATGCACGGGTGAGGAAGAAGCGGTCGAGCGACAATTTCTCTTTGTTGCGAATGATGTCTTTTTCGGGCAACCGGATAGTCCAGGCGATGAGTACTGCACTTATCGCTACGACGAAAGCTATCCAGAAGAGTATCATGTAGCTGTCTACCATGTTGTGCAGATAGATGCCGATGGAGGGAGCTATCGCCATGGCGAAGTTGTTGCTGAGACCATAAAGTCCGATGCCTTCGTTTCGCCGGCTGGAAGGCAACACGTCGATGGCGCAGGTGCTGTTGGCTACGGTGACGGCTCCGAAGGGTCCGCCATGCAATGTTCGGCAAATGGCAAACATGAGGATTGTGCCTGCTGCTATGTATCCGGCAAAGAAGACGGCAAAGCCCGAAAGGCACAGCATGAGCACTTTCTTGCGCGAGAACTGTCTACCACATAGCCGCAAAATGGGCGCACGATAAGGCTGCCACGGTGTAGCCGCTCAGTACGATGCCTATGGTGTCTTTGGTGGCTCCAAAGTTTCGCTCAGATAGAGGGGCAGGAGCGGGGTGAGGAGATAGAAGGCGAAGTACAACAGAAGTTTGTTGTCATCACCTTGATGTAATTGGCATTCCAGAGTTTCTCTTTGCTATTCATTGTTATTATAGATTAGACTTTTGTTCTTCGAGCCAGGCATCGATAATCTGTCTGGCAATGGAGAGTTTTTCGGGAATGGTGGGCAGGTTGTACTTGGTAAACCACTTGCCGCGTGAGAGTTCTTCTTTCTGCAGATGGATTTCTCCATCTACATAGTCGGCGGTGAAGCTACCATCAACCCGCTGGGATATGGCCAGGCTGAGAACCGAAATACTTCAGGTGTTGATGGTGAGTCCTGTCTCTTCCATCACTTCACGGTGTACGGCTTGCTCAAGGGTTTCGCCTGTCTCGACAAAGCCAGCCACAAGTCCATAGAAGTCGCTCTTGAAGTTGCGGGCATGTACCAGAAGGACTTCCTCTCCCCTGCGTATGAGGACGATGATGGCAGTGGCGAGCGAGGGCCATACCGACTTGCCGCATTGAGTGCATTTCTTGCTGATATCGGTCGACATCTTCATGGGTGCTCCGCATATTCCGCAGAACTGTGTGTTCTGGTCCCAGTAGATGAGTTCATGGCATTTTCCTGCCTTGAGGTACAGGTCTCTGCTCAGTTTGTAGTAACTGGGACGGAGTCCGCACATCTCATAGTTGGGATTGTCGGTGACGGGGGTGTCGATGGTGAAAGCCTTTACCTCGGTTCCGTCTTCCATAGGACTGATGTTGAGAACATGGGTCCAGGGCTTGAGTTCTATCGGACTCTCTTCAGAGCAGGGAATGGTGTAGCTTCCGTCTGCCAGTTTCTGCAGCAAGAGGTCGGTCTTGCAAAATATAAACCAATAGGTCATTTCTTTATTTATTCTTTATGTTGAGATTCTTTCTTTGAACTTTAGCAAGTTCAGAAGTTGTTCGTTTTTGGGGAAAGTTAATTTTCGGGAAGTTATAGAAGTTAAAGAAGTTATCACTCCCTTCGGTCGTTCAGAAGTTAAAGCCAACAGCTTTGGAGGGAATGTTTAGTGTTTAATATTTAATTTCAAGTCCACTAAAGCATTTGTCTTAACTCCTTAACTCCTTAACTTCTTAACTCCTTAACTTCTTAACTCCTTAACTTCTTAACTCCTTAACTCCTCGAGTGAGTTTATTTCTTTTTGAAGAGCAGTTCGAAGTCGCGCTCTGCAGCAGGCTTTACCCATTCTTCGGGAACGAATCGCCAGTTGTTGTTGGGCTTGGCGTCTACGGTGCCCATTTTCTCTATTTCCTGCATCAGATAGTAGCGCTGGTCGCGCTCGCTTCGCCAGATGATACGTGATTCAAGACTGTCCTTTGGAATGCCTGCGCCACGTGTGAGCAACTCTCCTCCGCCATTTCCCCTATAACTGTTTACAGCCACCTTGTACCATTTGTTCTCATCGAAAGGCTCGCCGTTGCTCATGCCAAGGATGCGTACTTTTTCTCCATCGGGCTTGGTGACGTCCACTTCGTAGTCGATGCCTGCAGCGCTGTCGAAGTTGAACGAGAAATTCTTGAAGCCTAAGCGCTGTTGGTCGCCTTGCGTCTGCTGGTCGAGCAACAGGAGATGGTCATCGGGACTCTTCATCGTGTTGACCCACAGGTCGTAGCTCATCTCCAAGTGGCGGCGTATCTCCTTGCCTGTGAGGCGCATTACGTAGAGTTGGTTCTCGTATTTATAGAGCTTGAACATATCGCTCACGCGGATAGGGCCTGCCTGTATGGAGGAGTTGAACTGCAGAGGAGCATTGAAGGCAATGTCGGCATGGGTAATCTGCAACTCCAGATTGAGGATGAAGTCGTTGAAGGCGCTGCTTCCGAAGTAGGAGTCGCGGCTGTAGATGGTGTTCTTGAATGTGCCAATCTGCTTGCTTACATACTTGTGTACCTCGGCTATCTGTGGTTCGAAAATCTTCAGCATCTTCTCATCGACAGGACAATCTGTCACATCGGCTATTTTTCCCTCCACACTCTTGTTCTGCAGGATGTGAAGTTTCTTGCCATGCAACTGGTGTTCGTCTATGGTTACCGTAATCTCTGCATCTGCCACACTCATGGCATTGTTGGCAGGATCGAGGCAAACCACCTGCTTGCCAGCTACATTGGTGATGGTTTCGGCATGGCGTGTGTGGTCGTGACCAAAGAGTACCAAGTCGAATCCCGGAACCTCGCGTGCCACCTTCATAGAGGCGTCCTCGTCGTATTCGGGTGTCTGGATGCCTCCTTCCTTACCGCTATGGAAGAGTCCTATCACTACATCGGGCTGTTCGTTTTGCTGTATGTATTCCATCCACTGGCGTGCGCTCGTCACCATATTCTCGAAACGCATGCCGCTCCATAGGTTCTCGGTGAGCCAGTTGGGGATGGCTGGAGTGATCATGCCCAAGATGGCGATTCTTATTCCCTCACGTTCCAGTATGACATAGGGTTTGACGTAAGGCTTGCCGGTCTTGGTATTGATGATATTGGCTCCTAAGACAGGGCATTTCAGCTCGCTCACCCACTTGTCGTAGACGGCGTGTCCTGTCTCTACATCATGGTTGCGAAGGTTTCGGCATCGTATTTCATGTAATTGAGTACGTCGGAAGCACGTTGCGTGCCTTGGTATTGATGTAGTTGTAATAGTAGCAGGTGGGTTGTCCCTGCAGCAGGTCGCCATTGTCGAGCAAGATGAGTTGGTCGTTGTATTCTTGTCTCAGCGAGTCGACATACGACGACACCCTTGCCAGCGAACCCGCCTTGGGCTTGCGGTTGATAAAGTCGTATGGGAAGAAACAGCCGTGAACGTCGCTGGTTTCTACAACTCTGATTTTAATGGTTTTCTGTTGTGCCATAGCTTGAGAATTGAATGTGAGCGCCAGGAGCAGCGCTGTCAGAATTTGTTTCATAATCTGCCATTTTTGTTTTACAGTGCAAAATTACAAAAAGAAGTCAAACAAGGCAACTTCGTCCGGAAGAAGGTCGAATCTGTCTATTAGGTATGAGAGTGCAGTCCATTTGCTGACACCCTTTGCGTTGCAGTCTACCCATTCCTTGCCGGCGGCTGCCAGGTGAGCTTTTTTATTCCATGCCGGAATGAAACCGGTGTACACAGCTCTTCGCATTTGTCGGGATGAAAGACAGTGAATTTGATGATGTCATTTCTGTCAAGCCTTGTGATGTCATCAACCTCACGCATCTCAAAGCCGTATGAATCACGAAGCAGGTGAAAGACTGGGCTGCCACCATCCTCTGCAAAGCAGAAATCAGGAGTAGCAGCAAAGTAATCGCATGCAGGAAGCTCATCGCGGACCATCCGGCACATGCCCTTCCATATATCCTCGTCCATAGGATAGGTTTTTAGGATTTCCTTTGGAGTGCGCACGACTGTTCCTCCGTCTGTTATATACAAAAGCTTGTGCTTTATCGGAGCAAACAGCTTAAATTCGCTTGAAAACTGTCTGCCGGAACAGACTACAAATATTATTCCTTTGTCTATGAGCCTGTCGATGACAGACATGTACTCAGGATCTATGAGCAGTGAGCCGTCCTTTACAAGTGTTCCGTCTATATCTGTTGCTATTAGTTTTATCATTATTTATCTCCCAGGGCGTATATCTTTTGAATATTCAACTATATCATTATAAGGAATTATAATCTCATATGCAAGGGACTTATAGTGTATTTATTACTGTTTGTGAAAGAAAAAAACAGAATATATTGAAAGTTTCCTGCTCATATTGTATCATAGTAATACTGGCTTCATCTTCAATGCGTTGAAGCAATGAAAACTAAGGGGACGATATTTACTATGATAGTAGCACTTATTGAAAAAGTTTATTCTTTCTTGTGGGGAGATCTGATACACATTCCACTGCCCGGCGGTGGGAGCGTGGGAATCTCCCTGCTCATAATTCTTTTGATTCCGACAGGAATTTATTTCACTGTAAGGACAAGACTTTTACCAATTAGAATGTTTCCGGACATGATAAAGGCGCTGACAGGTAAAAAGGAAAATAAGGACAGCCTGTCCACGTTCCAGACACTCATTGTCTCTACGGCGACGAGAGTGGGCATGGGTAATCTGGTTGGTGTTGTGGCTGCCATATCAGTGGGAGGTGCAGGTGCGGTTTTCTGGATGTGGATAACAGCCATTATAGGTTCATCCACGGCTTTTGTGGAGGCTACACTGGCACAGCTTCACAAGGAGCCGGATCCATTGTACTCAGGCTATCGTGGAGGTCCGGCGTATTACATACACCATTACTTTGAGGATAAATCAGGCAAAAAGAAAAAACATGTTATTATAGCTGTTTTGTTTGCTATATCCGGACTAATCTGCTGGTGTGGCATAAGTCAGGTGATCAGCAATTCTGTTACATCATCCTTTGAAAATGCATTTGGCGTACCACCTATTTATACTACAATAATTCTGGTGGCAGTGGCTGCTGTAATAGTGCTTAGGAAAAATGCTACGGTAAAGGTGCTTGACATAGTTGTTCCTATCATGGCGGTGTGCTATTTTGCCATAACCATTTTTATCATAATTAAAAATATAGGTATGATGCCATCGGTTTTTTCAAGGATATTTGAGGAAGCCTTCGGTATCAGGCAGGTGGCTGCGGGAGGCTTTGGAGCGGTGCTCATGAATGGTGTAAAGAGAGGTCTTTTTTCAAATGAGGCAGGCTCAGGCTCAGCTCCATGCGCTGCAGCGGCGGCAGAGTGCGATACTCCTGTAAAGGCAGGACTGACGCAGGCGCTCGGTGTATTTATAGATACGATAGTGATTTGCAGCTGTACGGCAATGATCATGCTCACTGCACCGGAGAATATAGTGGCAGGGAAAGAGGGCATGGATTTATTACAGTCAGCTATGAGGTATCATCTTGGAGATTTTGGAGTTATTTTTATAGCAGTCACATTGTTTTTATTCAGCTTTTCCACCTTCCTTGGTATACTTTTTTTATGCAAGGAGTAATGTTGCGTACCTGTTTGGGGATAACTGGATTTCACAGACCATGTACAAGGTGCTGGCTCTTGTTATGCTGTTTGTAGGCGGTATCGCGGCATACACATTTGTCTGGGATCTCGGAGATGTAGGAATCGGCCTTATGACTATATTCAATACAGGTATTCTCTATCTGATGGGTGGACAGGCAATAAAGGAGCTGCGAGTCTTTGAAGAGAGTAATAAAGCACAAAGCAATAGTCAATGCTCACAGCAGGGTGATAACGTAACGCAATAACAATAGGAGATATATAAATATGAAAAGAGAATCATTTAAATCACGTCTGGGATTTATACTGGTAAGTGCAGGATGCGCTATAGGTATAGGCAATGTATGGCGTTTTCCGTATGTGACAGGTCAAAACGGTGGCGGTATTTTTGTACTGTTTTACCTTATATTTCTGGTATGCATGGGACTTCCGGTGCTTACGATGGAGCTTGCTGTAGGCCGAGCCAGCAGAAAAAGTGCTGTGATGAGCTACAAGGCTCTTGAGAAAGAGGGCAGTAAATGGCATATTCACGGATGGATAGCCATGCTTGGCTGCTACATGCTCATGATGTATTACACAACAGTCTCAGGCTGGATGGTTGCGTATTTCTTTAAATTCCTAAAGGGAGATTTTACATCAGGCATGAATACTGATGACACGGCAGCTGCATTTGGAAACATGCTTGCAGACCCCAAGCAGATGGCTTTCTGGATGATAGTTACGGTTGTGCTTGGCTTTTTGGTGTGCAGCCGTGGTCTGCAGAATGGGCTTGAGAAAATCAGTAAATTTATGATGAGTGCTCTGCTCTTGCTTATCATTGTCCTTGCGGTGCACAGTATCACACTTTCAGGGGCTTTGGAAGGCGTGAAATTCTATCTTGTTCCAAATCTGGATGCGGTCTCTGAAATTGGAATAAAGAATGTAATAACAGCAGCCATGAATCAGGCGTTTTTTACGCTGAGTCTGGGTGTGGCCGCAATGGAGATATTCGGCAGCTATATGGGAAAGGACTGCACTCTTGCAGGTGAGGGTGCCAAAATATGTGCTCTTGATACATTTGTGGCTATAATGTCAGGCCTTATCATTTTCCCGGCTTGCTTCAGCTATGGGGTGGAGGTAGACGCAGGACCAAGCCTTATCTTTATCACTTTGCCAAATGTGTTTGTAAATATGCAGGGAGGCCGCATATGGGGCTGTCTTTTCTTCTTGTTTATGACCTTTGCCAGCTTTTCAACCGTTATTGCGGTATTTGAGAATATCATGTCGTTTGCCATTGATATGTTTGGCTGGTCCAGAAACAAGGCTGCGCTAATAAATGGTGTGATAATACTTATTGCAAGTATGCCGTGTGTACTTGGATACAATGTGTGGAGCAATCTGCACCTCATAGGAGGCAGGGATGTGCTTGACAGCGAGGACTTTATGGTAAGCAATCTGCTTCTCCCGATTGGCTCACTGGTTTATCTGCTTTTTTGTGTGACAAAGTGGGGCTGGGGCTTTGATAAGTATATAGATGAGGCAAATACAGGATCAGGACTTAAGATTTCAAGGAAGCTTAAGCCGTATTTTCAGTTCATACTGCCGCTTTTAATTTTGTTTATTTTTATACAGGGATTGATATAGTTATGTAGTTTTTGAAAATCAGACAGGAGAGTGTAAAATATGTTAGACCAGAATACCTTTATAGAGACAGTGCAGAGCGTGGCCGAGATTATCAGGACATCAGCGGAGCCGATAGGCAGAGATGAAATCATGTCTTATTTTAAGGATATGGAGCTTAATAAAGCGCAGGAGGATATGGTATTTGAATTTCTCATCACACCACATGAGCAGGAGAATGAGAGTGCAGGTGATTATGAGGATGAACCACAGGACGAATTACATGGGGATGAATCGTCTGAAAATGCTGCATTGAACAATGTAATTTACTCAGAAGGCGATTCGATGGATGCCATAGCAGGTGGAAAGAATAATAAGGCCAAGCAGGATAATGAAGCTGAGCCTGATATAGACGAGGACAGCCTTATCCCGGATTCACCTATGTTTAGGATGTATCTTGAGGAGCTTGAAGAGATACCTGATTACACAAAGGCCGAGCAGGACGATATGTACAAAAAGCTGCTTGCAGGTGATGAGAGTGTGATACACATTATATCAAATTTCTGGCTCAAAAGTGTGCTTGCCATGCAAAGAAGCTTGCCGTTACATCAGAGGGCTTTGAGGATGTAGTACAGGAGGGAAACATGGGACTTTTCATGTGCCTTACTGAGCTCTGCGGCTGCGGGGATGAGATAGATGTGGAAAAAGAGCTTTTGGATGCTATAGAGGAGTCTATGAAAGAGTGTATCAGGGAGCAGACCGGTGAGGATGAGAGCGAGAATACTGTGGTAGGAAAGGTTTCATTGGTAAACCGTGCAGTGGAGAAACTAAAATCCGATAAGGGTTTCGAGCCGACCTTAGTGAGCTTTCAGGCTACACCGGCGTGGATGAGGAGGAGCTTGAAAAGCTTCTGGAGCTTATCAAAAAGGCTGATGTGGAGAAAAATAAACAGGACAGTAAATAATCTGTGGCATTTGTAGATTTGTGTCATATATTAAACCATACCTGAATATATGAAAGGATGGAAAATATATGGCACGATTTACTAATCAGGCACAGCTTCGTTATGGCAACAATGTAGCCAATTCAAATATAGCAGTCGGAGAAATACTGGAGGTGCTTTCTGCTACGAAAACAGCAGTCAAAAACACCTACAATCAAAACGATACAATAACCTATGTGGTGAGTATCGTAAACTCCGGAAATACCGCGATAAACGGTCTGACACTTTCTGACAATCTAGGTGCTTATACCTTTAACACCAACACTCTTGTACCATTAACCTATGTGAATAACACCGCAAAATACTATACAAACGGCACACTCCAGGCAGCGCCTGCAGTAACCCAGGGACCGCCTCTTAGCATCACAGGCATAAGTGTACCGGCAGGTGGCAATGCAACTGTCATCTATGAGGCAGCGTTAAATGAGTATGCTCCTCTTGGCATAGAGGCTGCAGTCACAAACACTGCTACAGTTAGTGGCACCGGAATCACTCCGGTCACAGCAGCAGAGACAGTAAATGCCGAGGCTGCGCCAAATCTTGCAATTACTAAGTCAGTAAGCCCTGTTCCTGTGACGGAAAACGGTACACTGACCTATACCTTCAGGATTCAAAACTACGGAAGCGTTGCGGCAACCAATACCACAGGCGTGGTTATAACAGACACATTTGCTCCAGTTTTGAACAATCTTACAGCCGCATTAAACGGCACAGCCTGGACTGCAGCTACAGATTACACTTACAATGAGACGACAGGCACATTTTCGAGCACGGCAGGTGCAATCACTGTTCCGGCTGCAACCTATACACAGGATAGCACAACAGGAGCGTGGGTTGTCACACCGGGTGAGAGCACACTTGTCATCACCGGAACAGTGTAGCAGCAGAGATGATTAATTTTAAGAATTGTTTAATTTAAGTGATAAAAGTTGAAATATTGATACTAAATATGTAAAATATATATAGCTATTTATGAATAAGATGATGAAGATGATCATCGGCAGTTTAAAATGATTAACCGGGGGATAAGACAAATGAATAATGCACAGTTAGTGATAGACGAAGTAAAAAAGGCAGTAAAGGGCAAGGATGATTGTATCATCAAGGCATTTGCTGCCTTTTTGGCAGGTGGACATATACTGCTTGAGGATGTGCCGGGAGTGGGAAAGACTACGCTTGCAGTAGCTTTTTCAAGGGCGATGGCGCTTGTGAATCACAGGGTACAGTTCACTCCGGATGTGCTGCCTGCTGATATACTTGGATTTTCAATGTATCAGAAGCAGACCGGAGAGTTTGTGTACCGCGAGGGTGCCGTGATGTGTAATCTGTTTCTGGCAGATGAGATTAACAGAACAAGTCCCAAAACACAGTCTGCGCTCTTGGAGGTTATGGAGGAAGGAAATGTCACTGTGGATGGAATAAGCAGGAAGGTCCCGGAGCCGTTTATAGTGATGGCCACTCAAAATCCAAAGGGCAGCGCCGGTACACAGCTGTTGCCGGAGTCACAGCTTGACAGGTTTATGATATGTATGAGCATGGGATATCCTTCACATGAGGCTGAGGTGGATATCGCAAAGGGCAAAAGTGTGAAGGCTGATGAGTATACGATAAAGCCTGTTATGAATGCACAGGGACTTGTTGAGATGCAGGGAGAGGTTGAGCAGGTGTTTATACATGACAGTATTTATTCGTACATTGTGGATCTGGTTGATGCGACAAGGACAAGTCCGTACATTGAGCTGGGAGTGAGTCCGCGAGGTACGATTGCGTGTGTTAGGATGGCAAAGGCATATGCGTATCTGAGTGGGCGAAGCTATGTCATACCATCTGATGTGGTTTCTGTATTTGCGGATGTGACAAAGCACAGAATCGTGCTAAATACCAAGGCGAGAGTATCACACGTATCAGAGCTTTCAGTGATAGATGAGATACTAAAGCTGTTAAACAGCCGACAACTTATGTGAAAAAGGCAGGTAATCGTGATTAGTTTTTTGATAGGAATAATTACTGCGGCAATAGTTTTTTATATGTCGATGATATACGGTAATGCTGCGCTGGCACTGCTTGGCTGCTTTATGTGTGTGTTTATGGTGCTGACATTTATAGCATTGCTTGTAAAGGCGCACCGGGCAGTGGCAGCTATAAACATTCCGATAGCTATCGCTACACAGGGCGAGAGCATCAGGGTGAGTCTTTCCTGCCGGCTGAAGGAGGCAGGCTTTGATGGTGTAAAATACCGTGTAACGGTGAAAAATAATTTATCTGGCGAAAAAAGTACAAAATGGCTGTCAGGAGGCAGTGATTTTTTGTACAGCGTAAACCTATGCGGCAATTATGAATTTGAGCTTGTAAGGATAAAGCTATATGATTTTTTCGAGGCTTTTTTTATGTCACGAAAAGAGTTAAAAAATATGCAAATGTTGAGGTGATGCCGCAGATTGATGAGATTCCTGTGAGGATAACGGACAGAGTAAGAAATTTCTTTGGGGATTCTGATATATATGATGATTTAAGACCGGGATATGATCCGTCGGAGCTGTTTGATGTCAGAGAGTTTCAAAACGGTGACAGGTTGCAGAGTGTGCACTGGAAGCTTTCTGCAAGGACTGATGAGCTGATGGTAAAGGAAAACAGCCTGCCAAAGGCATGTGCGGTGGCCATAGTAGCAGATTTAAGGGGGATAAAGAAAGGCAGACAGGCGGATGCTTTTATGAAGCTTCTTGTCTCACTTTCCTTTTCACTTATGGATCAAAAATGCTCTCATTATGTGGCATGGTATGATACCTCAATAAACGATATTGTGAGAGCCAGAGTGGATGACGAGGAGGGCTTTTACATATTTTTGAACAGTTTTCTTAAAATAAAGCCGGATACAAAGAATGATGTACTTTTTTTGTATGAGGAAAAGTACCGGGCAGAAAAGCTTGTGTGTCTGCTTAGCGTGGACGGAAGACTTCAGATAAAAAGGGGAGAGGAGATAGTTGGCAGAGCGGATGAAAAAAACGAGATTGTCATTTAGGAAAAGCAGATGGCAGAGATCTGATACAAATGAGATAAAGCCTGATTATAATAATGTATTTACAGTGCTTGGTGTCCTGCTTACTGAACTTGCCAATGCAGCTGCAGCAGTACTTCTTACGGTGTGTGCAGTGTCTGTTGTGAATACGACCGTTTCACATGTGAGATGCCCATATTATGTGTATGTGTGGCTGTTTATTTTTTCGGTGATAAGCGGCTTTATAAACAGGCTTACATCGCTTGACACAAGAAAATGGGTGCGCCATGCGATAAATACGGGGCTGCTGCTTGTATTTTTGCTTGGAGTGTTTATTGCAAACTGGCAGGCTGCAGAGCATATAAAAGACGGCTTTTTGTATGTAAAGGGCAGGTATCTTGAGATAATAAATGTGTACTATGGCACTTCATTTGTCTGTCCAAAGGGCGATAAAGCCTTTGCGGGGGCATTTGTTGGCTTTGTATCGTTTATAGTTATGCTTTTGCTGGTGACACTGGCGGTTCAAATTAAAAGAAGACGCATGCTCACATTATTTCCAACGCTTCTGCTTGCGGTACAGCTGTGCATAGGCAAAAGCCCAAGTGTCAGCGAGGTTGTTATGCTCACGCTGTGTACACTCTGGTGTCTTATCGCAGATGGCAACGCACGCACAGTGGCAGGATATGATGCAAATGGCAGTGAACATGGCAATGATGTTTTTAGGATAGCACAGGCGTTTTTTATATATGGCGCAGTGTCAGCAATACTTTTTTATATGTGTATTTTCGTTTAAACCTCTTGCTGATACACTTGCCGATAAAAAGCCGCAGATGCTTGCCTTTCAAAAAGATTTGGAGGGCAGCGTAAAATCATTCTTCAGCTTGGGAATTGATTTGCAGGATGGCTCGGTTAGTAATCACTACCCAAGCTACAGCGGAAAGACGGTGATGACGGTAGAAGCAAAGTCAGGAGCGCCTTCTAATATTTACCTGAGAAGCTTCTACGGTGATACCTATGAGAATGGCAGATGGATTAAAAAGTCTGATTTTTCCGGGATGGAAAAAGAGTATCATGATGCTTCAAGGATGACAGCCTGGCAGACTACAATCGGATTAGCCACGCTGCTTGATGGCTATTATGATGATGAGACCAATCCGGCCACCGAAAAGTATACAATCACGATGGAGAAGCTTTCCACCAAATATACCTATTTGCCGTACTGTATCGACCCATACAGTATAGATGCCAAGGGTGATATAGATTTTGACGAAGACTTTTTATCACAAAGGATAAAGGGACAAAGACTATCGAGGTGTCGGCGTGTCCCGGCTTTTTCGATGGTAGTCTGGAAACGTCCAGCCTTGAGCCCGAGCAGCCTCTTGAGGTCAACAATGATTTCTATGCGGCATACAATAATTATGTAATGGAAAACTATACTGCAAAGCAGGGTGGTGACGGGATTGTTGCGGAAGATGCAAAGTGGCTTCTTAGGACAGGACAGCTCACAAGCAATATGATGTACACAGGCTATATAAGAGAAAATGATGCCAACAGGATTGCGGCAGCACAGCTGGTGCAGCAGTTTCTGACATCGAAGAATTTTAAGTACAGCAAAAATCCTCCCTCCACAGGCGGTAAGGATGTAGTTGAAAATTTCCTCTCAAATAGCAGACAGGGCTTTTGTGTGCATTTTGCATCGGCTGGCACGATGATACTCAGACAGATGGGCGTTCCATGCCGTTATGTAAGCGGATATTGTGCAAAGGAGGACAGTTTCAAATCCGGTGAAAATGATGAGGATATATGTGAGGTGAAGGATTCGCAGTCGCATGCCTGGGTTGAAATATATCTGGATGATTTCGGATGGATTCCGGTGGAGATGACACCGGGATATTTTGAGTATGTGACAGGTGAGAATCCGTTTGACTATATTGGTGTCAACGGAAAGAAAACAAACACCGGTGCTGCTTATAATGATAGTGAGCATATGAATGATACTGCGGCAGATGAAGATAAACTGGATGAAGATGCAGCAAATGAAGATACAAAAAATACAGATGCAGAAAATGATGACACAGCAAAAGATGATACATCAAAAGCTGCAGCAAACAGTACATCAGGTGATGGCAGTGAGAAGGCTTATGGTTCACAGTCAGGTGCGGATAAACGTACAGATGCTCAGAACTCAAAAACGAGACTTCATATACCACCGGTGATTTTAAAAACCTCACTCTGTGTGATTTTTCTGACTGCACTTACAGCCATCATAGTTTATATCAAAAGGCGAAGAAATATTTTGTGGGAAGCAAGACTTGCAAAAAGGGTGAAAAAAGGCCGTTACAGCAGGGCAGCAATAATGATAAACAACCGCATCTACAAAGGACTGGGACATCCTTCAAAGAACAGGACAGATGAGCTTTATCTGGCTAACCTTAAGGAAAAATACTGCGGACCGGATTATTGCGGAATCCACTGGGACGAGTACATGCGCATCATACAAAAGGCTGTGTATTCATCAGAGGGTATCACAGGTGAAGAATGCTTTATGGTGATGGAAACATGGAGGCGTCTGGAGAAAAAAGACATTAGACATAATTCACAAAAAAATATGTATAAAAACAGCATGATTAACAAAAATAAATTCGTTGGGAAAATTGTGTTGAAATGATAAAGCTTATGTGATATAAACTTTAACAGACGTGTTACTTTTAGGGAGGCATTTGTCGTACATAACTTTTAACAGGGTTAGTGTATGATAAGTGCCTCCTTTTTGTCGCTGGAGCAAAAAAGAACGATAGGTGCAAATCGGTACATACCCTGCATTTATAGGAGGAAAAGCTCATGAAAGACAAAATTTTTGGTGTCCTGCAGAGAGTAGGACGAAGCTTCATGCTTCCAATCGCAATCCTTCCGGTAGCAGGCTTGCTTTTAGGACTCGGAAGCTCATTCACCAACACTACAACAATTGAGACCTATGGTTTACAGTGGCTGCTCGGAGATAAGACTATACTCCATGCACTTCTTGTAATCATGAATGCGGTCGGAAGTGCCATATTCGATAACCTTCCGCTCATTTTTGCGGTCGGAGTAGCAATCGGAATGGCAAAGAAGGAAAAAGAGGTGTCAGCACTTTCAGCAGTCATAGCATACTTTGTTATGAATGTATCAATCAATGCGATGCTCAAGATTTCCGGAAAAATCCTTGCAGACGGAAGCATTGCAAAGGATGTGCTTGATGGAACCATCACATCAGTATGTGGTATCCAGTCATTGCAGATGGGGGTGTTTGGCGGAATTATAGTAGGACTGGGAGTGGCAGCACTGCACAACCGTTTCTACAAGATTGAGCTGCCGAATGCATTGTCATTTTTCGGTGGAACAAGATTTGTGCCTATCATTTCAACAGTGGCATATCTTTTTGTAGGAATCTTAATGTATTTTATCTGGCCTACTGTGCAGAACGGAATCTATGCACTCGGCGGAGTGGTGACAGGAACAGGATATTTCGGAACACTTCTCTTTGGTATTATAAAGAGAGCTCTTATTCCATTCGGACTGCACCATGTATTTTACATGCCGTTCTGGCAGACAGCAGTCGGTGGAACGATGGAGGTTGCTGGACATATGGTTGAGGGTGGACAGAACATCTTCTTCGCACAGCTTGCTGACTCTGCAAACATCGCACATTTCAGTGCCGATGCCACAAGATATTTTTCGGGAGAGTTCATTTTCATGATTTTTGGTCTTCCGGGAGCAGCACTTGCAATGTATAAATGTGCAAAGCCGGAAAAGAAAAAACAGGCAGGAAGCCTTTTACTTCTGCAACACTTGCATGTATGTTTACAGGAATCACAGAGCCTCTTGAGTTCTCATTCCTTTTCGTAGCACCGGCTCTCTTTGCAGTACAGGTAGTGCTCGCAGGAAGCGCATACATGATAGCACATATTTTAAACATCGCTGTAGGACTTACTTTCTCAGGAGGATTACTTGATTTCTTCCTGTTTGGTATATTGCAGGGAAATGAAAAGACAAGCTGGCTGCTCGTGATTCCGGTGGGAATAGTATATTTCTTACTGTATTACTTTATTTTCAGCTTCCTTATAAAGAAGTTTGATTTCAAGACTCCGGGCCGTGAGGATGACGATACAGAGACAAAGCTCTACACCAAGGCAGATGTAAATGCAAGAAAAGCTGCCAAGGATACAAAAGCTTCTGACGACAAAGCGGCTGTAGACGAGCTCTCGCAGACTATATCACGAGGTCTCGGCGGCAAAGCCAATATCTCAGATGTGGACTGCTGTGCGACAAGGCTTCGTATCACAGTAATAGACCCTGACAAGGTAAACGATGCGCTTCTTAAATCAACAGGAGCATCAGGAGTCGTGCACAAGGGACAGGGCGTACAGATTATCTATGGACCGAGAGTAACAGTAATAAAGTCTGACCTCGAGATTATCTTGCAAGTGTGACAGAGGAGCATTTCGAGGATGATGCAGTAGAAAATAATACAGCAGACGCAGATGAAGCGAAGAACGAAAATGCAGCTTCGGCCACTGATTCAAAAACAGAAGATTCAAGCACCGTTTCAGATAAAGCACAGGACGCTGCTGACACCAAAGAGCCGACAAGCACAGTTATCATCTCAAGCCCTATGACAGGAATAGCAGCAGACCTCTCAACAGCACCGGATGAGGCTTTTGCCAGCAAAATGATGGGTGACGGAGCAGTAGTCACACCTGAGGAGGGCGTGGTTGTAGCACCTGAGGATGGAACTGTTTTATTCGTTTTTGATACAAAGCATGCTTTGGGATTTACAACCGACTCAGGAATTGGTATGATAATCCATGTAGGAATTGATACAGTAAAGCTCGAGGGTAAAGGCTTTGACGTACAGGTTGAGGCAGGATGCCATGTTAATAAGGGCGATGTGCTCATGAAGCTTGACCTTGACTACTTAAAGGCAAACGCACCATCAGTTACAACTCCTGTCATCTGCACAGAGCTAAAAGATAATCAGAAAATCCGTCTCATCACAGATGGACCGATTAAGGCGGGAGAGCCTCTCTACGCAGTTGACACCTACGAGAAGTAATTCATACATCATGATAATTGAATTGTCCGGTTATGTTAATAATAAATAGTTCGTATAAATTATCAGGAGTACATTAATAAATGTCAGGGGAATGATATGTACAGAATCACAAAGGTCTTAAATCACAATACAGTGCTTGCGGTAAAGGATAAGAGCGCAAGAGAATATCTTATAGTCGGAAAGGGTGTGGGTTTTGGAAAGAAAATTACACAGTCTGTCGAGCCGACGGAAGAGGATTCACTGTATGAGCTGACCCAGACAAGGGACAGAGGTCCGGCAAAGGACATAGTAAAATCCATCGAGCCGGAGTATCTTGAGATTGCAAACACACTGCTCGATAATGCAGAGCATGAGTTTGGACATATAGACAGAAGCATATTGTTTCCTATGGCAGATCATATAGCATTTGCTGTAAAGCGTATGGAAAACAAAGAACAGATCAGCAATCCTTTAAACGACGACATCCGTGTGATGTTTTATAGGGAGTACAAGATAGCTGAGAATATACGCCATATACTAAAGGATAAAAAACAAATTGATATAATTGATGATGAGATTGGCTACATTACTCTTCATATTCATACATCCTTAAACAATTCAAAGGTATCGGATGCCATGGAGATGGCGGCAGCAGTTCGAAAATGCGCCACATTTATAGAGGAAAAGATTGGAAAGCACATAGATGTCACTACTATGGCATACAACCGCCTCATGAACCATATCCGCCACATGGTATCAAGAGCCGCGACCGGAGAAAAATTAAAGGTTGATCTCAATCAGTTTATCGAGAAAAATTATCCGGAGTCATTCGCACTGGCAGGTGATATATGTAAGGAGCTTGGAAAGGACTTAAATCATGAGTTTTTGGACAATGAGACAGGCTACCTTGCCATACATATCGAGCAGATTAAGTGTGATGAGATGGTAAGTGAATAATAAAATGTGAAAACCTTCCTGCATATTAGGTTATGTGTGGGGAGGTTTTTTCGTGAAAAAGTACTGTGATGGAAGAAATGAATGGGGATTTGCGTAAGAAAATGGATATAACGAATGGGGATTTGCGTAAGATTATGTACAAATCTCCGTTAATGTGGTACACTACATAGTTGTATCAACAAACATCCGATACACAAAATACATATGAAATCAATTTAAAGGAGATATATATACCATGAAACTCGGCATCGTCGGACTTCCGAACGTCGGAAAGTCTACATTATTCAACTCACTCACAAAGGCAGGAGCGCTTTCAGCAAACTATCCTTTTGCTACAATCGACCCAAACGTAGGTATTGTTTCAGTGCCTGACGAGAGAATCGTAAAGCTCGGAGAGCTCTATCACACAAAGAAGGTTACACCTGCAACAATCGAATTTGTTGATATCGCAGGTCTTGTGAAGGGAGCCAGTAAGGGTGAGGGACTTGGAAACCAGTTCCTTGCAAATATCCGTGAGGTAGATGCAATCGTACACGTAGTGCGCTGCTTTGAGGATACAAACATTATCCATGTAGATGGTTCTGTAGATCCTGCAAGAGATATCGAGACAATCAATCTTGAGCTTATTTTCTCGGATGTTGAGATTCTTGACAGGCGAATTGCAAAGATTGCAAAGCAGGCAAGAATGGACAAGACACTTGCAAAGGAGCTTGAGCTTGTTGAGGCAGTAAAGGCTCATCTTGAGGACGGAAAGATGGCCAGAACCTTTGAAGTGCCTGATGATGAGGATGCACAGCTTTGGTTCAAGGGATATAATCTCCTTACAGCAAAGCCTACCATCTACGCTGCAAATGTATCAGAGGATGACCTCGCAGATGACGGCGCAAGCAATCCGCATGTTGCAAAGGTAAGAGAGATGGCAAAGGAAGAGGGTGCAGAGGTATTTGTTATCTGTGCACAGATTGAGCAGGAGCTTGCAGATCTCGATGAGGACGAAAAGAAGGAGTACCTTGAGGATTTAGGTGTTGAGTCAAGCGGTCTCGATAAGCTTGTAGCAGCCAGCTATTCACTTCTCGGACTTATTTCCTTCCTCACAGCAGGAGAGGATGAGTGCCGTGCATGGACTATAAAGAAAGGTACAAAGGCACCACAGCAGCCGGCAAGATACATACTGATTTCGAGCGTGGCTTCATCAAGGCGGAGGTAGTTAACTATCAGGATCTTCTCGACAACGGAAGCCTTGCAGCCGCAAGAGAAAAGGGCATCGTAGGCATGGAAGGAAAAGAGTACGTTGTTAAGGACGGAGATGTAATTCTTTTCAGATTTAATGTATAATTTTATGAATAAAACGCTTTTATAAGACAAAATCAAAAAGAAACGCATAAGATAGACCAAGGGAGGTCTGTTTTATGCGTTTTCTGGATTTATGCGAAAAAGAGGTTGTGAGCGTGGAGGAGGGCAGGTTCATCGGACACGTACGGGATTTGGAGTTTGATCCGGTCTGTGGCAAAATCTGTGCGATTATCGTGCCAGGACCGGGAAAATATATGGGAATATTTTGCAGGGATTATGAATATTGTATTCCATGGGTTAAGATTGTGAAGATTGGACCCGATATAATATTGGTAAATATATGTGAGTCTGATATGCGGCGCAAGTTGTTATGATTTTGTAAATACAAAAATTATAAAAAAGTCGAAATCAGTACAAAACATATTGACAACGAAAATTAGTATCTATATACTAAAATATGTATAGGTCTTTTTAAATACAGATGATGATTTGAAGTATTATAATGAGAAACAAAGATATTTTGCTTCTTCATACTATATGATACCTACGGAGGGTACAGCATGAAGTGTCCATTTTGCAGTAGTGACAACACAAGGGTAATAGACTCAAGACCGGCTGATGACAACAGCTCTATCAGGCGCAGAAGGCTGTGCGATGATTGCGGCAAGCGTTTCACTACATATGAGAAGGTGGAGACAATCCCGCTCATCGTTATAAAAAAGGATAACAACAGAGAGCAGTATGACCGCTCCAAGATTGAAAAGGGCGTGCTTCTTGCATGTCACAAGAGACCGATTTCAGCAGATACAATCTCAAAGCTTGTAGATGAGTCGAGATAGAAATCTTTGCCAGAGAGGAAAAGGAAATCTCTACATCACTCATCGGAGAGCTGATTATGGACAGATTAAAGGACCTTGATGCGGTAGCATATGTGAGGTTTGCGTCGGTTTACAGAGAGTTTAAGGATGTCAATACATTTATGACAGAGCTTAAAAAGATGCTTGACACCAAATAGTGTTTAGGCAGCAGTTTTTATTTAAAACAGGATGGGAAGGTGCGTATGAACATTTCCGGTATTCGCCCGAGCGAAGGCTTTTATTCATACAATTCCATAAGGGTAAACGAGCTTAGAAACAGCCAGATTATGAGTTCGAAGCAGGCAGTGGATGACACAGCTTCACAGCAATCCATTGCTGATGATACGGCTGATTATGAGGCTGCAAGGGCAAGGCAGAGCTTTACCTCGCTTGATTATGCAAAGACATATGATTCCAATGCGAGCTATGAGCTTAAGGGTGCTGACAGTGATATCAGCACACTTGATGTCGCAAAGGCTGTATCCGATTTAGACAAGGATAAGGTATTGCAGCAGTATCAGCATTTTGTCGGCAGTGCGGATGGTATGGTTATGCAGCAGGCAGCCTTGAATGAACAGATTAACAGGGAGACAGAGAATTTTATACTATGAGTTTTTTATACCCGGGAGAGTACATTGACTCGACATACAGCATAGATTTTGATAAATTATATAAGGAGGGCTACAGGGGCATTATTTTTGATATCGACAACACCCTTGTGACTCATGGTTCGCCTGCTGATGAGCGGGCGATTGCTTTGTTTAAGCACCTTAAGGAGCTTGGTTTTTCGTGCCTTGTGCTCTCAAACAACAAGGAGCCGCGTGTGAAGAGCTTTGCTAAGCAGGTTGGGATAAAGTATATCTACAAGGCAGGAAAGCCCAAGCCATCAGGCTATCGTACAGCAATGGAGAGGCTTGGCACAGATACGAAAAACACTCTTTTTGTGGGAGATCAGATATTTACAGATATCATCGGAGCTAATCTTACGGGCATCAGGTCAATACTTGTAGCACCTATTGACCCGCATGAGGAGATACAGATTGTGCTTAAGCGCTTTATTGAAAAGCCTGTAATTGCATGCTACAAGAGGCATTTAAAGAAAGTAAATAAATAATTTTTAACTAATAATTTAAAATTTGGAGGCATATATATTATGAAGATTGCAATCGGAAACGATCACGCAGCAGTTGAGCTTAAAAAGACAATAATGGAGTACGTTGAGAGCATGGGGCACGAGGTGACCAACTTCGGCACAGATTCAAGTGAGAGCTGCAATTACCCGGAGTATGGTGAGAAGGTGGCTGATGCAGTGGCATCAGGCGAGTTTGACTGCGGAATACTGATATGCGGTACAGGTGTAGGTATCTCAATAGCAGCCAACAAGGTCAACGGCATCCGTGCGGCAGTGTGCTCAGACACAGCCACAGCACGCCTTGTAAAACAGCACAACAATGCCAATATCATAGCCTTTGGTGAGAGGATTGTAGGTGTTGAGCTTGCAAAGGATATCGTAAAGGCTTATCTGACAGCCGAGTTTGAGGGTGGCAGACACGCCAAGAGAGTGGCTATGATATCAGATATCGAGGCAAGAAACTAATATAAAACCAATACAAATTCATACAATAGAAAATAAATACTTGAAATGTATTGCTTTTTATTGTAGAATGGACAAATGAGAGAGCTTAGGCTCGCACGATTTAAGGAGGAAGTAACTAATGATTTCAGCAGGAGATTTCAGAAACGGTGTTACTATCGAGTTCGAGGGAAACATCTATCAGATTATCGAATTTCAGCATGTTAAACCAGGAAAAGGTGCAGCATTGTACGTACAAAGTTAAAGAATATCATCAGTGGTGGTGTTGTTGAGAAGACATTCCGTCCAACAGAGAAATGCCCTACAGCACACATTGACCGTAAGGATATGCAGTATCTTTATGCAGATGATGATTTCTATCATTTCATGGATGTTGAGACATATGACCAGATTGACTTACCAAAGGATGAGGTTGGCGATGCTCTCAAGTTTGTAAAAGAGAATGAGATGTGTAAGGTTTGTTCACACAAGGGCAATGTATTTGCAGTTGAGCCACCACTTTTCGTTGAGCTTACTGTTACAGAGACAGAGCCTGGCTTCAAGGGTGATACAGCAACAGGTGCTACAAAGCCTGCTACAGTTGAGACAGGTGCTACAGTTTATGTACCACTTTTTGTTGAGACAGATGATGTTATCAAGATTGATACAAGAACAGGTGAGTACCTTTCACGTGTATAATCTATAATTTTATGAGTCTGCACATATTCCGGTATGCCTGGAGTATGTGCAGGCTTTTTTTATTTGTGTGCTGTGTGGCAGGTGAGAATCCCGACAGCAAGTGTCATAAACACATGCGACACAAGCATAGCCCACAGATATGCATCTATCCCATAGTGGGGTACGAGAAGCATAATCATCAGAATTCTTATCGCACAGGTAAGCAGATTGACAAAGAACACCTGCTTTGCTTTACCCAGACCGTGCAGTATGCTGCAGAGCATTCCGCTTATGTGCATCAGTGGGCACAGAAAACACAGTCTTCTAAGGAAATATCCACAAAGCTTCGATGAAAAAAGAAAATCTCCTATAAAATTCGACAGCAGATAGAATATGCATGTAAAGATAAGACCAAAGCATAGTCCGAATAAGGCACAGGAGTTTATGGTTTTTGTGATTTTTGTATCCTTTCCGGCGGCATTCGCTTCAGAAACAGATGGCAGAAGCATCACGCAGGCACAGCTGCAAAGCACACCGGGGAATAAAAGCACAGGAAGGGTGAGACCGGAAATGGTTCCGAATATGTCAAGGGCCAATGCCGGTGATAGTCCGTAGAGCTTAAGAGTTCTCGGGATAAGCACATTTTCGACGGAGGATGAAAAGCTTGTCAATATGTAGTTTAGTGATAAAGGGATGAAAAGCGCAGCCATGCCATAGGCTGTTGTTTTCAGGCTTTTGACGGATATTTTAAAGTATGAGAAATCTTTTTTTATTGTGATAACGGAAAAGACGGTTGCGCTCGCTTCGCCTGCCACGATACCGTATATAGAGTATACAGGCTTAAAGCAGCTGCCACCGTCAGATAGTATTGAGTATATCAGATAGCAGGTGCCAATGCGTGCGGTCTGCTCGATTAATTGTGTGGCAGCTGGAACGGCTGCTTTTTTCAATCCATAATAGTATCCGTTTATGCAGGAATGGATAGCAGCGGGCAGAATGGAAAAGGACAGCGCCTTGACAAGCTCTGTACAGCGTGGCTCACTTAAAATACAAAGGCTTATGTAATTGGCATTGGAATACATAATAATTGTGAGTAAAAGAGCAATGGTGGCTGACATAATTATTGCGCAAATGAGTATAATCTGCCTGTTTTGAGACTTTTCGGCAACAAGCTTTGATGTAGCGGTCTGAAAGCCGTTGCAACAGAGTGACATGCATACGGACATGAGTGGAATCACAAGCTGATAGAGTCCCAGACCTGTTGAGCCCATGACGTTATTAAGAAATATGCGAAAGAAAAAACCCATAAACCGACTGGTTGTACCGGCAAGTGTCAGGAAAATAGTTCCGGTCACAAGTGGATTGGATAAATATTTTTTTACAATCAAAAAATCACCTGTCATATGTTGTCTTAGAAGTATATGTGCTTCTTTGGATATATATGACAGGTGATTATTTATTGTGTGTTAAACAGCTATTTTGCGCTAAACAACTATTATACTCTTATATGACCGGTATCGTTATATTAAATTTGTGAGATTAACCCATAAAGTGGCGGATAGCCTTCTACGCCGTCATTTTCGTTTGTGTCGGTGACGTAATCAGCCTGTGCCTTAAGCTCATCGGTTGCATTTCCCATGGCCACGCCGATGTGTGCGGCTTTTACGATAGCCATGTCGTTTTCGGTGTCACCGACAGCCATTGTCTCATCAGCTGCTATATTCAGGATTTGAGCCAGCTTATGAAGTGCCACACCTTTGTCAACGCCTGCTTTTGTGAATTCCAGATTACCGTAGCCACCGCTTACGAGCGTGATTTCAGGGATTTTTTTCAGATGCTCAAATACTTCGTCGCGGCAGTAGTAGTTATCATCTACATCCTTTGGGAAATTGATGGTCATTTTCTGCATATGGTAATTGTTTTCGCGCATCATTTCAGTGATATCGTTCACACGTTTTCTGGTTGTCATGATGTATTCCTTTATAGAAGGAGGCATTTTGAGATCCTTTGCATCCTCGAGACACTTGTATGGAGAATAGCCACAGCCGTTTATGAAGGCATCCATATGAACGCGCTTTGTCATCAGGTAATCGATTATTGAAAACGCTGTCTCATCAGAAAGGCAGTTTTCGTAAAGACATTTTTTGGTGTCAATCTCGTAGATTGCACTTCCGTTTGCAGTGATAGCGTAGAGGATGCCGGTGTCCTTAATTGCCTCAAACGGCAGCCCTCCGAATGGACGGCCGGTGGAGATGACCACATTTATTCCGGCAGCAGTTGCCTCTTTTATAGCTTTTATATTTTCCTGGGATATCTGACTTTTGTTGTTGAAAAGTGTTCCGTCAAGATCTAAAGCGATAAGTTTCATAAGAAATCCTTTCTTTTGTTTGAAAAATATAGTGTTTTAGTATATTATGGTGAATAGACTATTGATTTTTGTGTTTTAAAATCGGTTACAATGATAATATAAATTATCACAAATTTCAAGGATGAAGAGCACATAGCTTTTGCTTTGAAATATTTTACACTGTGGAGTGAATAACAGCTGAAACAGAAAAGGAAACGAAATGACAAGAGAAGAATTCAGAAAATATATCAGAGAAAACATAGTTATCCTGGATGGAGCGACCGGTACAAACCTGATGGCAGCAGGCATGCCGGTAGGAGTGTGTCCGGAGGAATGGGTGATGGAGCATCCGCAGGTGATTCTTGATTTGCAGAAGGCTTATGTCGATAACGGCACGAATATTGTTTATGCACCTACATTTACAGGAAACAGGATTAAGCTTTTAGAATATGGTTTACAGGAGAAAATTAACGAGATAAATACCACGCTTGTTGGCCTGTCAAAGCAGGCTGTCGGGGATAGGGCGCTTGTAGCAGCAGATATGACGATGACCGGCAGACAGCTTTTTCCGCTCGGGGATCTGATGTTTGAGGAGCTTTTGGAGGTGTACAAGGAGCAGGCGAGGATTCTTGATGCGGCAGGCGCAGATGTATTTGTGGTTGAGACAATGATGAGTCTTCAGGAGTGCAGAGCGGCAGTGCTTGCTATAAAAGAGGTAAGCGACCTGCTATTATGGTGACACTCACCTATAACGAGGATGGCAGGACTCTTTTGGTACACCGCCTGAGACAGCAGTTGTTGTGCTGCAGTCACTTGGAGTGGATGCTATCGGTGTGAACTGCTCGACGGGACCTGCTGAGATGATAGCGCTGGTTGAGAAAATGGCAGAGTACTCTACAGTGCCTCTTATTGCCAAGCCAAATGCAGGGCTTCCGGAGCTTGAGGATGGTAAAACTGTATACAAGATGACTCCGGATATGTTTGCCGATGCGATGAGAGGGCTTGTGGAGGCGGGGGCATCCATTGTCGGAGGCTGCTGTGGCACCACACCGGAGCATATACGTGCTCTCACAGAGGCCGTAAAGTCAATGCCTGTTCATAAGCCGCTTGAGCATCATAGAAGAGTGCTTGCGTCTGAACGAAAGAATGTAGAGATTGACTTAGATGGCAACTTTACTGTGGTCGGAGAGAGAATCAACCCTACAGGCAAGAAAAAGCTGCAGGCACAGCTTCGTGAGGGAAAGCTTGACCTGGTGCGCCAGATGGCTATGGAGCAGGAGACAAATGGTGCGAGAATACTTGATATCAATATGGGCATGAATGGTATCGATGAGAAGGAGATGATGAAATCGGTTATATATGAGGTTTCATCAACAGTGGACTGCCCTCTTTGTATTGATTCAAGCTATGTGGAGGTAATAGAGGAGGCTCTTAAGATTTATCCGGGAAGAGCTCTCATCAATTCCATTTCTCTTGAGACAGAGAAGATGGAAAAATTATTGCCTCTTGCAGCAAAATACGGGGCGATGTTCATACTCTTACCACTTTCGGATGCAGGATTGCCAAAGGATGTCGAGGAGAAAAAGCAGATTATAAATACTATTTATGACAAGGCACTTTCGCTTGGAATGGCACATGAGGATATCGTGGTGGATGGACTTGTTGCGACAATAGGTGCAAATCCAAAGGCCGCAATCGAGTGCTATGAGACCATTGCGTACTGTAAGGATGAGAAAAAGCTTCCTACAATATGCGGACTTTCAAATATATCCTTCGGACTGCCTGAGCGTATGTACGTGAACACAGCGTTTCTTACAATGGCCATATGCAAGGGACTCACCATGGCTATTGCCAATCCATCACAGGAGCTTTTGATGAATGCTGCATTTGCATCTGATATGCTGCTCGACAGACCTGACAGCGATATAGCATACATCGAGCGCATGAGCAGACTTGCGGAGGAAAAGGCCCAATATGAGACTGTTGTTGTGAAAAAGTCGGACAATGATGCGTCTGCTTCAAACGGCACATGCGCAGCGGGCAGTAAGGATGCGGTATTTCAGGCTGTCTTAAAGGGAAACAAGGGCAGTATAATTGATGAAGTAAAGAAAATGCTTTCTGATGGGGCAAAGCCTGACGAGATTATTAATAACAGCCTGATTCCGGCTATTAATGAGGTGGGAGAGCTTTTTAACCAGAAGAAATATTTCCTGCCACAGCTTATCGGCAGTGCAAATACCATGAAGCTTGCTATAGAGCATCTGGAGCCGTTGCTTGAAAAGAAGGACTCAGGTGATGATATGCCGACTCTTGTCATTGCAACGGTGGAGGGCGATATCCATGATATAGGAAAGAATCTTGTCGTGCTTATGCTTAAAAACTATGGCTACAACGTGATTGATATGGGAAAGGATGTGCCTTGTGAGGATATTGTCAACAAGGCGATTGAGACGAATGCGGCAGTTATCGGACTGTCAGCTCTTATGACCACCACCATGATGCGCATGAAGGATGTAGTGGAAATATGTAAGGAAAAGGGCTGTAAGAGTAAGGTGGTAATCGGTGGAGCCTGCATTACACAAAGCTTTGCAGACGAGATAGGAGCCGACGGATATTCAAAGGATGCAGCAGAGTGCGTGAAGCTTGTGGAGAGACTTCTGAATAGTTAAAATTTTTTAAATAAAATGAAAAAAGTTGTTGACAATAAGGTGCCGACTGTATATAATAATCAAGTCGGTTGACGACATGGGATCTTAGCTCAGCTGGGAGAGCATCTGCCTTACAAGCAGAGGGTCACAGGTTCGAGCCCTGTAGGTCCCATCCTTTTAAAGGATATCAATCAATATGGCGAGGTGGCTCAACTGGCTAGAGCGTCCGGTTCATACCCGGGAGGTTGAGAGTTCGAGTCTCTCTCTCGCTACTTTACTTCAACAGAAGTGACACGGGATCTTAGCTCAGCTGGGAGAGCATCTGCCTTACAAGCAGAGGGTCACAGGTTCGAGCCCTGTAGGTCCCATCCTTTTAAA
>ENA-OQER01000207-OQER01000207.1-human-gut-metagenome-genome-assembly--contig:-NODE-207-length-32983-cov-10.080472_pt1 | contig 32983 bp, 33 predicted proteins | sample MGYA00242797_ERZ504639 | MGnify/ENA primary metagenome ERZ504639 (study PRJEB26092, sample SAMD00036306) | human gut metagenome | host: Homo sapiens | study: EMG produced TPA metagenomics assembly of... | reverse complement strand
ATGTCAAGACTTGGTAAGGTTCTTCGCGTTGCTTCGAATTAAACCACATGCTCCACCGCTTGTGCGGGTCCCCGTCAATTCCTTTGAGTTTCATTCTTGCGAACGTACTCCCCAGGTGGAATACTTACTGCGTTTGCGACGGCACCGAGAAGCAATGCTTCCCAACACCTAGTATTCATCGTTTACGGCGTGGACTACCAGGTATCTAATCCTGTTTGCTCCCCACGCTTTCGAGCCTCAGCGTCAGTTATCGTCCAGTAAGCCGCCTTCGCCACTGGTGTTCCTCCTAATATCTACGCATTTCACCGCTACACTAGGAATTCCGCTTACCCCTCCGACACTCTAGTACGACAGTTTCCAATGCAGTACCGGGGTTGAGCCCCGGGCTTTCACATCAGACTTGCCGCACCGCCTGCGCTCCCTTTACACCCAGTAAATCCGGATAACGCTTGCACCATACGTATTACCGCGGCTGCTGGCACGTATTTAGCCGGTGCTTCTTAGTCAGGTACCGTCATTATCTTCCCTGCTGATAGAGCTTTACATACCGAAATACTTCTTCGCTCACGCGGCGTCGCTGCATCAGGCTTTCGCCCATTGTGCAATATTCCCCACTGCTGCCTCCCGTAGGAGTTTGGGCCGTGTCTCAGTCCCAATGTGGCCGGTCACCCTCTCAGGTCGGCTATGGATCGTCGCTTGGTGGGCCGTTACCTCACCAACTAGCTAATCCAACGCGGGTCCATCTTATACCACCGGAGTTTTTCACACTGCATCATGCGATGCTGTGCGCTTATGCGGTATTAGCAGCCGTTTCCAACTGTTATCCCCCTGTACAAGGCAGGTTACCCACGCGTTACTCACCCGTCCGCCACTCAGTCACAAAATAATCAGTCCCGAAGGAAATCAAATAAAGTGCTTCGTTCGACTTGCATGTGTTAAGCACGCCGCCAGCGTTCATCCTGAGCCAGGATCAAACTCTCATGTTAAAAAGTTGATCTCAGTCAAGTTAAACTTGGCTAATTCGTTCATTCAGATAAATCTGAATTTACTGTTTTAAAGGTCTTCAATTTTCATTGAAGCGTTCTGATTGATTCTCAAAATCTTTCAAGGTTTCTCACTGTTCAGTTATCAATGTTCTTTGTTTTGCTCTCTTGCGACAGCTTGATTATTTTATCAAATCACTGTTCGTTTGTCAAGCACTTTTTTATTTTTTGAACTTTGTTTTAAGTTCTCTGTCTTGCGACAGCTTGTTTATTCTATCAAAATGTTTTTCATTTGTCAAGAACTTTTTTGTTCTCTTTTGCATATCTGTTTTAAGGCAAAAGAAAGCGCAGGGGGTGGATTCGAACCCACGCGCCCTTGCGGACAAACGGTTTTCAAGACCGCCTCGTTATGACCACTTCGATACCCCTGCGTGTCACAATTAATACTTAATTGTTTAGTTGTCTGCACTTGTTCAGCGCAGGATTTATATTATCATCAATGTTACAATATGTCAACACTAATTTCTATTTTTTTTACATTTTTCTGCGTTTCTTTAAAAAAAGTTCTGCAATCCCCATATCTTCAGGAGTTGTGACCTTTATATTTTCATACGAGCCTCTATGAGCTTTACTTTTGTGTCACTCCCATACTCTACTATCATTGCATCATCCGTAATTGCCGGCACACTTTTCCCATATGACATGTCACTAAACAGCTTATCATAGGACTGAGCCAGCAAATCATATTCAAAGCATTGCGGTGTCTGAATCTGCCACAGGCTTTTCCTGTCAGGAGTATTTGCTGAATATCCCAATTCATCTGACACCTTTATTGTGTCCTTTACAGGCATTCCTGCTACGCATGCTTTTTCTTTTTCAACCGTATGCATAGAACGAACTATTATTTCATTATCCACCAGAGGGCGTGCGCGTCATGGATCAGCACATAGTCCGTGCCGTTTGCTGCTTTAAGCCCCTCATATACAGAGTTGTAGCGCTCTTTGCCCCCCTGCACTATTGCTTTCACCTTCTTAAAGCCATATTTTTCAATTATCGAATGTCTGAAATACTCAATATAATCTGCACTGCAGACTATGACTATTTCATCCACCGGACTATCCTCAAATGCTTTTATACTATAATAAATCACAGGCTGCCCCAAAAGCTCCATATACTGCTTTGGCATATTACTTTTCATCCGGCTTCCTGTACCGGCTGACAGTATGATTGCTGTGTATTTCTTCTTATCCATATTCTTTTATTTTCCTATCAATGATAAATCTGCACATTATGTTTGCACACCGGTGTAACCGGAAGCAATTACAGAATCATTCACCAAGCTTTAGATTCGGAACCGCATTCAGATCAAGTCCAGACCTCTTACCTGCTATAAAATCATAGTATGCTGCCGCACCTATCATAGCAGCATTGTCTGTACACAGTATCGGTGACGGACGATAGAATTTAACACCCTTGCGAGCGCACATTTCCTCCATCGCATGACGGATAACACCATTAGAAGCAACGCCTCCCGCAATGGCAAATTTGTCCATTTTAAACTCATCTATGCATTCTCAGCGTGTCCGACAAGCACATCTGTAACCGCCTGTTGGAACGATGCTGCCACGTCTGCCCGGTTTATTTCCAGTCCCTTCATCCTGCAGCCGTTTAAATAATTGAGTACTGCCGATTTAAGTCCGCTAAAGCTGAAATCATAAACTCCGCCCACAATCTTTGCTCTCGGGAACTCTATGCTGTGCGGATCTCCCTCATGTGAAACCTTTTCTATCTTAGGACCGCCCGGATAGCCAAGTCCTATTGCTCTCGCTACCTTGTCAAAGGCCTCTCCTGCCGCATCATCCCTCGTACGTCCGAGGATCTCATATTTGCCGTAATCTACCACTCTCACCAGATGTGTGTGTCCTCCTGATACGACGAGTGCCAGAAATGGTGGCTCTAAGTCTTTATTTTCTATATAATTTGCGCTGATATGTCCCTCTATATGGTGCACTCCGACAAGAGGAATGTTTCTTGCATATGCTATGGCCTTTGCTTCTGCCACGCTACAAGCAGTGCTCCTACAAGCCCCGGACCATATGTGACTCCTATTGCGTCTATATCGTCGAGTGTCATATGTGCATCTGAAAGTGCCTGCTCTATGACCTGATTAATTTTCTCAATATGCTTTCTGGAAGCTATCTCCGGAACTACCCCTCCATATAAAGTATGAAGAGCTATCTGCGATGAAATCACATTACTTCGCAGATCACGTCCATTTACTACGACTGCTGCCGCAGTCTCGTCGCATGAGCTTTCGATTGCAAGTATTTTAATTTCTTTTTTTGTTTCTGTATTTTCTGTCATTTTATTACACCAATCTTAATTATATTACTCTATTCTGTTTCCGTATCAGAATCTGCCGCAATCTTATAAAATGTAAGAATCCTCCAACAGCCTTCCTTATCCTGCCTGAGTACATATTCCTGATATGTCTTAGAATACGAGCTGCCCTCCTTCATGAAGTAAGAAGCCTTAACATATGCAATTTTACTACCATTATCGGTGACATATTTTACATCATTGCTGTCACACACTCCGGTCTGAGCAAGTGTAATGCCCTGGTCCTTGTAGCTTTGCGCATCTGCCGTGACAGACTGTTTGTAGGTATCCTTTGGATTGTTTGCCGCAAGCTCGTCATCAAAAAGCTTAAGCGCCTGGTCGGTGAGTGCATCAAGCTCTTCATCGCTATACTGCATACCATAGTAGCACTTCACAATCCTGTTATAAAGCTTCACCACCTCACGAGGTGTCTGCGGATAGTTCTTGTCGAGATCCTTAGTTGTTATTCTTTGTACCTCGGTCAGTACCTTTTCCTTTTGATTAGCCCTTTTAGACTTGTCGTTTACGACATAAAACGAACCACATATCGCGGCAATCAGCGCTATTGTTAAAATAACTATACCTGTTTTCTTCATATCGCCCCTCCTTAGTCCTCGTCAAACATGAGCTCTACACTCTTTGCGTCTTTTCCAAGATATGCGTTTGCAAAAATATCCCTCACCTGTGGCATATAGTCATCTGCCCTGACAAGTGACGGCGAAAAATGTGTAAGCCACAGCTCCTTCACGCCGGCTCTCTTTGCCATGTCTGCTGCCTCGTAAAAGGTCATATGCTTATACTGCTTTGCTTTTACTATCTTTTCCTTTTCAGCATACATGCCCTCGCAGATAAAAAGGTCTGATCCCTCTGCTGCCTCCACTATGTGCTCAAGTGGCCTTGAGTCCGTACAATATGTTACCTTTATGCCTTTCTTGCCGGCCCAAGCACCATATCCGGAGTATACACTCTGCCCTCAAATTCAACGGTATTGCCTTTCTGAAGAGGATTCCAAAGGCGCATCGGAATTTCTTTTTCCTTTGCTCTTTCAACGGAAAATCTGCCACTACGCTTTATCTCAACCGAATAGCCATAGCACAGCACCGCATGCTTTACGCGGAATGCATGGATATGATATCCGTTCATCTCAAAATATTCATCCTGCTCATTGAGCTCTATGCATTTTATCTCAAAAGGCAGCTCCGGCGCAATCGTCCGAAGTGCAGTGACAACCCTTGTAAGCCCCTTAGGTCCAATAATGGTAAGCGGCTCGGTGCGCTCGGCATTTCCCATTGTAAGAAGAAGCCCCGGCAATCCGCTGATATGGTCTGCATGAAAGTGGGTGATGCATAAAATATCTATCGGCTTGAAATTGATTCCGGCCTCCTTCATCGCAATCTGCGTTCCCTCACCGCAGTCAATAAGTATATTGCTGCCGTTATATTTTAGCGAAAGTGCCGTAAGCCATCTGTTTGGCAAAGGCATCATGCCTGCTGTTCCAAGTAAACACACGTCTAACATAAATTTTCCTCCGCAGTATAGGACATGATGACACCGTCCTCTACCGGATGCTCATATAGATTTTTTCTGATTCCAAGGTTTACAAACCCCATCTTCTGATACAGTGATATCGCAGCCTCATTAGTCACCCTGCTTCGAGCACAATGCGCTCAACACCTGACTCTTTTGCCTTTTCCTGCAAGCATCTGATAAGATGTGCACCCACACCTTTTCCTCGTGCTGATTTTTTGACTGCTATATTGGTCAGCTCTCCCTCATCAAATGACACATACGTGCACTGATACCCCAGTATCTCGCCATCCTCCTGTGCCACAAGCATGATATTCTCCGGAAGCCTCATGGCATCCAAAAATCCCTGTCTGCTCCAGGGCTGTGTGAAGCTGTCTTTTTCTATCTGCGCCACCGAGTCTGCATCCTCCGGCTCCATGGGTCTTATTATCATATTCTAAAATCTCTCTCCTTTTCCTGTCTCTCTCTCTCCGCCTGTGATAATCTGAGATACTCAGGCTTATGGTCTGCTGCATTTTCTGCCCTGCCCTGCTCATAGAGCACCTGTCCAAGACATGCTACAGCCGATGCTCTTTGCTTATTGCACATGGCAGGTGCAAAGTCATAGTCCACCTTTACGTGCTCATTGATATAATCCCTGAACACATCCACTCCGTCTCCAAGGAAAATCACCCTGCGGCCGAGCTCATTGATTTGGTCAACTATCTCTTCTATCATCACTACGCACTGTGGCAAAATGGTGTTCATCCTGCCATCAGTAAAATCATACAGCCCTGTATAGGTCTGCTGCCTTCTTGCATCCATAAGCGGACACACAACATCTGCACTGCCCCACAGATTGTATGCAAGCGCATCTACAGTAGGCACAGAAACTATCTGCTTATCCAGTGCCAGTGCAAGCCCCTTCGCCGTCGCAGAGCCTATACGAAGCCCTGTGAACGATCCAGGTCCTGCTGAGACTGCAATAAAATCTATTGTCTTAAGGTCAAGCTCTGTCATCTTAGCCACCTCATCAAGCATCGGAAGAAGTGTCTGCGAATGTGTCTTTTTATAATTTATCGTGTATTCTCCTATCAGATTATCGTCCGATACGACAGCCACACTGGCCACAAGCCCAGAGCTGTCAAGCGCAAGTATCTTCATTATAAAACCTCTTTTATTGTTATTTTTCTATAGTCAAAGCCTTTTTCCAGGTCTTTTTCAATAGTAATCTCTTTTCTCTTCTTTGGGAGTATCTCCTCAATGAGATTTGCCCACTCTATCATCGTAAGCCCATCTCCGTAGAAATAATCCTCATAGCCTATTTCATCCATCTCCTCAATGTCACCAATCCTGTATACATCGAAATGATAAAACGGAAGCCTCCCCTCCTCGTACACCTGCACTATGGTAAATGTAGGGCTGTTTATCGGCTCTGTTATGCCAAGCCCCTCTGCTATGCCCTGCGTGAGCACTGTTTTACCCACTCCTAAATCACCCACAAGTGTACACACATCCCCCGGCTTTGCCTGCTGTCCAAGCGTAACCCCAAGTGCATGCGTATCATCTGCCGAAAAGCTTTCTATTACTGTTATATTTCCTTCACTACTCATATTACCAGCTTATACCCTTATCTATTTATTTTATCTTTTATCTTATATCTATTTTGTTTATTTGATTTTCAGTCTGTATTTCTCCAGTGTACTGCCTGCCAGCTCCTTTAACGCTCATAGCTGTCGCCCAGCTGCTCCTTTGAGAGAATGTATGCATTCTTCCTGTTGCTGAATATAAGTATCCTCTTATCATTTGCCACGAATCTGTACACCTGCTCCCACGGAAGCTGCGCCATCTCATCTCCCTGGCTTACATTTATGTGCTTTTCGTCTACCGCAAAATGCAGTGGCTTTGAGAAAACTTCATTTGTCTTCATAATCATCTTTACCCTGCCCTTGAGTGAAAACGGCACATATAGCAGCACCAGAATACCAACTATAATATAAAGCACCACATACTCCGTATTGCCTTTTTGTGCGCTTAACACTGCTGCCGCAGCCAAGAGCACAGCAAACAGCAATGATATGACACCCTGACTGCCCTTGTACGCCTGCTCTATATTAAATGAATATAAATCCTTTTCTGTTACTTTTACATCAAATTCAAGCTTCATGTCCTGCTCCCAACTAAATATTTAGATTTATTATAACATTCCTTTTAAAAAAGAAAAGAGCGCAATTGACTGCGCTCTTTATGTTTGTGACTAATATATATTGTGTCAGGTATTTTCTCTATCCTCTTCCCTTTAAAACCGGTGACAGTCTCTTGTATATAAGCACTGTGATAAGTGTTGATATAAGTCCCTTTACGATGGTAAACGGAACATTGAATATTAAAAGTGCCTGCCACAGCTTGCCTACTGATGGGAGAAGTTTGCTGTATGCATCCATGATTTCATTTATTGGTGTAAACTTCTCATATGCTGGATATACAATAAACAGGTTTGACGGGAAGCTGATGATTCCCATTATAACCGAGCCAACTATCGCACCAATGATGGCACCCTTTTTAGTCTTGTTCTTCTTGTATATAAGCCCTGCCGTTCCTGTAAATACTGCTCCGAGAATAAAGTTTGAAAGCTCTCCTACCGTAAAGCTCTGTGTTACTGTACAGTGAAGCAGGTTCTTGATAAACTCTACAATCACTCCTGCTAACGGTCCGTATGCAAATGCTCCGATAAGTGCAGGCAGGTCTGAAAAATCAAACCTAATAAAAAACGGCATGATTGGAATTGGAAACTCGAGGTACTGAAGTACAAATGCAAGTCCGCTTAACATTCCTGTGCCGACTAAAAGTCTGATGTTTACTTTTGATTTTGTGTTGTTTGTTGTTACGTCCATTTTACACTCCTTTGATGCTTAAGGAATCCTGAGGATATTGTGAGTGCAGCTATCTAAAATCTGAATAGCTGCTTTAAAAAATCCCGGAAGAAAATCTTCCGGGACTTAATATCACAGTGTAATGACACCTAATAATCTTCTCTCATCCAGACTATACTGTCGGCTTCGGAATCACACCGAATCATGCCTTGCGGCTCGTGGGCTGTACCACCGGTAGGGAATCGCACCCTGCCTGAAGAATTCCTATTTATTTACAAACCTATGATATGCACTTTGAAGTGTTTTGTCAAGGTGGTTTTAATTATCAAGAATAATATTGTCAAAGAAATTATTTTTCTTGCCCTTTATGTAGTGCGGCTTTTTGTTTCTGTTGTTATTATTCTTGCTGCCTGTACTATTTCTATCGTTTCTGCTATTCCTGCCGCCGTTATTTCTATTACTTCTGTCAGCCTTGTTGGCAGCACTGTCTTTGCTGCTGCCGCTGTTTTCTGACTTACCGGCCTTGTCTGTGCCCTGTCCGATTTTCATGGTAAGCTGGATGCGCTGCTTTTTGAGGTCAACGCTCATAACCTGCACATCTACTATGTCTCCTACACTGACAGCCTCAAGCGGGTGCTTGATATAGCGGTCACATATCTCTGAGATATGCACAAGTCCGTCCTGGTGTACTCCTATATCCACAAAGCATCCGAAATCTATTACATTTCTGACTGTGCCCTTTAATACCATACCCGGTGTGAGGTCCTTCATCTCAAGGACATCGCTTCTTAGAATTGGCTTTGGCATATCCTCACGTGGGTCTCTTGCCGGCTTTTCAAGCTCTTTTACGATGTCACGCAGTGTGATTTCACCAACTCCTGCCTCGTCTGCGAGCGCCTTGTAATCAGATACTTCTTTGAGATTCCAACTACATTTCTGTTCTTTACATCCTCCATTGTGTAGCCAAGCTTTTCAAGCACTGCCTTTGTGGCATCATATGACTCAGGATGCACGCCTGTGGCATCAAGTGGGTTCTTTCCGTCTGAGATACGCATGAAACCTGCACACTGTTCAAATGCCTTCGGTCCAAGCTTTGCTACCTTAAGAAGCTGTGAACGTGATGTGAATTTACCGTTTTCCTCTCTGTAATCCACGATGTTTTTGGCAATGGTCTTTGAGATGCCTGATATGTACTCAAGCAGTGAAACGGATGCTGTATTTAAATCTACACCAACCTTATTTACGCAGTCCTCTACAACTCCTCCGAGTGCCTCTGAGAGCTTTTTCTGGTTCATATCGTGCTGATACTGTCCGACTCCGATTGACTTTGGATCAATCTTTACAAGCTCAGCGAGCGGATCCTGAAGTCTACGCGCCATGGATGTGGCACTTCTTTGTCCCACATCAAAATTCGGAAACTCCTCCGTGGCAAGCTTGCTGGCTGAATATACTGACGCACCTGCTTCATTTACTATGATGTACTGCACCTTTACCGGAATTTCCTTTAACAGCTCAACAATCACCTGCTCTGACTCACGCGATGCTGTTCCGTTTCCGAGTGAGATAAGAGTGACATGATGCTTGTCTATGAGCTTTTTGATTATAGCCTTTGCCTCATCGACCTTGTTCTGTGGTGCTGTCGGGTAGATTACTGTGGTATCGAGCACCTTTCCTGTAGGGTCTACGACAGAAATCTTGCAGCCTGTACGGAATGCCGGATCCCATCCAAGCACAACCTGTCCTGCAATTGGAGGCTGCATGAGAAGCTGCTCCAGGTTCTTTCCGAATACCTTTATGGCACCATCCTCTGCTTCCTCTGTCAGATTGTTTCTGATTTCACGCTCTATGGCAGGGGCAATAAGCCTGTCGTACGCATCCTCCACTACCTCTGTGAGTACGGCTGCTGTAGGCGCTCCATCATTTGTGATAACCTGCTTTTTAAGATATTTTATGATATCCTCTGTCGGTGCCTCTATCTTTACTGTGAGGATTTTTTCCTTCTCACCACGGTTAATTGCGAGTGTTCTGTGACCTGCCACCTTGGAAAGAGCCTCATCAAATTCATAGTACATCTCATAGACAGACTCCGCCTTTGGATCCTTGGCTGTCGATATAAGACGCCCCTTTTGCATGGTAAGCTCTCTGATTTTTGTTCTGTAACCGGCATTGTCGGATACGTTCTCTGCAATGATATCCTTTGCTCCGGCAAGTGCAGCCGCTTCATCTGCCACGTCTTTTTCTGCATCCACATATTTAGCTGCTTCTGCCATGATATCAACAGACGATTCCTGCGCTAAAATGGTCTGTGCCAGTGGTTCTAAGCCCTTTTCCTTTGCGATTGTGGCACGGGTTCTTCTCTTCGGACGGTAAGGTCTGTACAAATCGTCAACCGCCACCTGTGTCTGTGCCTCAAGGATTGCCTTCTTAAGCTCATCCGTAAGCTTGCCCTGCTCCTCAATGCTTGCAAGCACTGTCTGCTTCTTGTCCTCAAGATTACGTAGATATGTCAGTCTGTCGAAGAGATTTCTGAGCACTCATCATTTAATGAGCCGGTTGCCTCCTTTCGGTATCTGGCGATAAAAGGAATGGTGTTTCCCTCATCTATCAGCTTGACAGCGGCCTCGGCCTGTCCTTTTTTAATCTGCAGTTCTTCTGCAATTGCAGCAATAATATCCATTTTTTTACCTCTTTAAAAAACTTATTCTTTTCGTATTATAAATGAAGTGATACAATAAAATCAACTTTATAGAAAGGAATTTTATTATGGATCCACAAAAATTTGATTATAATCAGGATTATAACTATAATTTCGGCAGCAATTATGGGCCGGGCTTTAATCCCAACAACAATTTCTACAATAAACGCTCACGCAATATGGAGGTTGCAGCACTTGTGCTTTCAATAATTGCCATCGCGTCGTGCAGCTGTATTTATGTGTCTATCATATGCGGCTCGCTTGCCATGATTTTTGCGTTACTGTCAAAAGGCGGTGCCACTTCAATGAGCAGCATGGCTATGACCTCATTCTGGATTGCGTTTGCCGCTGTTGTTATCACTCTTATTATTTATATCGGTTCGTTTGCCGCCATGCTTCACGAATACGGAAGCATAGAAGGTATATTAAAGGAATACCAGAACCTGACCGGTATCGACTACAATGAGCTACTTCAGCAGATGAATACCGCAAAATAATATAAGCATATTTTTGACTATACAGTTTACCACAATAATGGCAAGTGCAAGCCACATATATAATGGCCTGAAGTGCATTCCGATGTGCAGCCTGCCGCGGCTTATCCGCTGCAGTGTCTGTGACAGCATAAACCAGCCTCCAAAAACGGCTGTATACGGCACAAACGGATGGAGTACAAACGACCTTATCAGATGTCCGTGCAGCAGCGCAAATGTGGCTCTCGTGCCACCGCACCCCGGACAATAGTAGCCTGTATATGCGTGCAGCGGACATGGAGCACCTTTGTGAGTATCTGCGTACCGCATACTCCAATCACTGCCGCAAGAGCCGCAAATACAGCTATGCATATCCAGCCCGTTATATAGAAATACCTGTCGATTGTTTCATCTGTCTGCATGATATGTGTGGTCCTTCCTGTGATTTTGTGTAACCATATGAATACAAGTATATGCTATATATCTGACAATTGTCAAAGCATTAATTTAAACATTAACTCAAGCCTAACTTAAGCATTAATTCAAAACTATTATTTCAGGAGAAATATAATGAACCCAAAAAAGAAATCCAAAGAATTAAAAAGAATATCAAGAGAGAACCTGAACGGAAGATACAGACTTAGCATGAGCGTTTTTCTCACTGTCACACTCATAAATCTGTTTAGCGATCTGCCGTTTACCTACCTGCTCGGAAATGTATATGCGACAAAGGTTCAGACCGTCATCTACTACATTGCGAGGTACTTTTATCTATCGTGGTCGGCGTGCTGCAGATGGGACTCATACGTTTCCACCTTAATATGGCAAGAAAGAAAGAGTGCCGTATCAGCGATGTCTTCTACTGCTTTATGAATCACTCCAACAGATATTTTGGAGCATACATCATATATTATGCCATCTCTATGATTGCAAAGGCGCCTTTCCTTGTAGCCAGAAACTTTTTCAAACTAAGCGGTGACACCATTGGAATTGCTATCGCTTTATATGCTGCAAGTGCCGTGCTCAGCTTTATTGTACTGGTTCTGTTTCCATTTTACCTGTATCTGGTGCTCTCTCGCGATGATTTATCAGTATTTGCATGTCTGACTCATGCCATAAAGCTGATTCGCGGCAACATACTCAGAGTCATCTACATTAACGTAAGCTTCATCGGTATGCTTGTGCTTTGCGTGCTGTCGCTCGGCATCGGCCTGCTCTGGGTGGAGCCTTACTATGAGCAGACCTTTACAAATCTCTTCCTAGATGTGACCGGGGAGCTGCCGGCTGTGGACTGCGCGGTGTAACGGCTTATATAATCGCTTGTGCATGGAGTGCTTCGAATTCAGGTTCTGTAAGTGCATGAAGCGCCCGGTGCACAGATTATATATCACTCCGCTCTCATAACTCCTTAGTCTAGTGGGAGTAAATGCCGTCATCCGCAGAGCTTATCAGGCGCGGAAAATCAAACGCGCATTTTACCTCAATATCTAAATTCAGGCTATGCTGCTTGAACGAGTATTTTCCGCGCCGCTTTTGCTGATGACGGCATATAACTCCCACACGACACGTCGTAAATCGAACGTAGCGACATACAATCTGTGCTCCGGGCGTTCCATGCACTAATATACTTCTTCTATTTATCTTACTGCTCCATGCACTTACTCAACTTTTATCGAAATTTCCGAACATGTGGGATATATAATCCGCATCCCACCCGCTCCACGCACCCACTCTCAACCTAAAATCGAAGCTCTACATCTGCAACAACCGGTCCATAATCCTTGCTGCAACGCAGCTCTTGTCCATGATTTCAAGCTCTGTGCAGTCGTCAGCCGTGATGAGTGTGACCACATTGGTATCTGTTCCAAAGCCTGCGCCTGCCACCTTTAGGTTGTTTGCCACTATCATATCTGCATTTTTCTTTGCAAGCTTTGCTTTCGAGTTTTCAAGCATATTCTGGGTTTCCATAGAAAAACCGCATATGAGCTGTCCCTTAGCCTTGTGTGCTCCGAGGTATGAAAGGATGTCCTCTGTGCGCTCAAGCTCAATTACAGCCTCATATGAGCTGTCATTTTTCTTTATTTTCTCATCAGCCGGATGTGACGGACAAAAATCCGCTACTGCTGCGGTCATGATGATAATATCCTGTTCAGCAGCCTTTGATTTCACCACATCCGCCATGTCTGCGGCCGATGTCACATTTACCACATCTACAAACATAGGTGGCTCAACCGATACTGAAGCGTTGACCAGTGTAACATGCGCACCGCGGAGCATACAGTTTTCTGCTATGGCACGCCCCATCTTGCCTGTTGAGTGATTGGTGATAAAACGTACCGGGTCTATTTTTTCCTGCGTCGCTCCGGCTGTGATGAGTACGTTTTTGCCCGCCAGGTCCTTTTCACAGGCTATTGTCCTCATTATGTAGTTGAAAAGTGTCTGTGGCTCCGGCATTTTTCCTGCACCGGTGTCTCCGCATGCAAGATATCCTTCAGCCGGCTTTATCATCTCAAAGCCGTAGTGTTCGAGCTTTTTGATATTGTCCTGCACAATCCTGTTCTCGTACATATTGGTGTTCATGGCAGGAGAAACAAGCTTAGGACATTTGGCTGCAAGTATTGTGGTGGTAAGCATATCGTCTGCGATTCCGTTTGCCATCTTGCCTATCACATTGGCTGATGCAGGTGCCACCATAAAAATGTCTGCTCTCTTTGCGAGCGCCACATGCTCTACATTGAATTCAAAGTTTCTGTCAAATGTGTCCACGAGGCACTTGTTGCCTGTGAGAGTTTCAAATGTGATTGGATTTATAAAATTTGTTGCATTGTGTGTCATTATGACGTTGACATCGGCGTGCTGTTTTACAAGCATACTCGCAAGGTTTGCTATCTTGTATGCCGCTATGCTTCCTGTCACTCCCAAAACTACTGTTTTTCCTTTTAACATGTTTTTCACCTCTGTATAAAACTATTATTCTGCAGTCATTTTTTGTTTACATCGCAAAATGCTTTGTAGCCATCCACAGACTTTGCACTTCTAGCTGCATTGGCAATGGCCTTTGCCATGACATAGGCACTCATTGGCCCCACCAGATTGATATCGGCAGGCACACTGCCCACTGATACAGCATAGATTGAATCTCCGTCTGCCATCGTGTGCACAGGTCTGATTGCTCTGCCATAGCCATTGTGAGCCATGGATGCCACCTTGTTGAGTGCGGTCTTGTCAAGCTTTGCATTTGTTATTATTGTACCAATTGTGGTGTTTCCTGTAAACATATTCTGAATCTTCGCCGCTGCCTCAAAATACGCTGTCTCGTCATCAAAAAGCAGCCCATTTTCATCCAGTGCTCCGGCAATTTTCTTATCTGTATCTATATCATATATGTCACCAAGTGCGTTCAGTGTCACCACTGCTCCAACCTTTAGTTCTCCAAGCTGTACTGCATAGGCTCCTATTCCGCTCTTCATGCTGCGCTCACGCCCCATATATTTACCGACTGTTGCACCCATTCCGGCTCCATAATTTCCCTGTAAAAAGGTATCATAAGAAGCGTTCTCACAAGCCTTGTATGCCATTTTGCCATCAGGCCTTGCATTTTTATCACCTATTACCAGGTCAAAAATGCACGACTGCACCACAAGAGGCACCTTTGTGACTCCCACATCAAAGCCTATATCACGCTCCTCGAGATACTTCATCACGCCTCCCGCTGCATCCAGACCAAAGGCAGAGCCGCCTGACAGTACAAGAGCATGGATACCCTTTGCGTCTGCCACAGGATTTAAAAGTGGTGTCTCCCGCGAAGCCGGTCCGCCTCCCCTTATGTCAACTCCCGCCGGTGACTGTTTATCAAAAAGAAATACCGTACAGCCGGTCAAGCCCTTAGTGTCCTCGGCTTGGCCTATTTTGAAGCCGCCGATATCCATTATGTCTATTTCATGCATATGTTTCACCTTGTATCATGCCTTTCTTTTAACTCAAATGCTTTTTACCATTCCTAGTCCAACTGCTTATAAAACAGGCGGACCTTATCAGTCCGCCGTACATACAATTTCACATTTATTTTAAATCTATCTGAATTTATTTTGCTGCAATTGGTTTGATAGTATTTAAAACCAATCCAACAAGGTATACGATGATTGCGGCAACTATTGCCTCAATTACTCCGTTAAAGCTGATGACTCCGGTGATAACGCCCAGCACCGCGTTTCCTGCCACACCGATTGCATCTGCATAAGCATCCTTGTAAAGCACGAAGATTGAGCCCATTACAAGCAGTGTATTGGTCATGGCACCGGCTACACCTGCATATACAAACGGAATAACCTGTGTGCTCTTTCTGATAAATACAGCCTCAACTACTATAAATACTACAGCTCCGACTGCTATGCCGATTCCTAAAGCGGCTGCCTGTGAAAGTGACTCTGACATCTTGCCGAGGAATGCATATACTCCGAATGCAAGGAATACTGACATGAGCACATTTAAAACTGTTCCCCAGAGATTTTTCTTCTCTGACGCAAGCACCTTTTTGATGCCTATATATACAAAATAAGGTATAACACCTACTAAAATTCTTGGAACAAATGCTATGAATAAGCTCTTAAATATACCTGAGGTTCCGACCAGGGATGCGGCAAGCACCGGCGAAAATACAAAGGATGAAAGAGTTCCTCCAACTATAGTTGCCTTTAGACAACTGGTAAATCCGAATACAAATCCAAGGAATGCTCCCTTTTTAGGTCCGCAGAAAAGTGAACCAAGGATTACCGGAATGTGAATAATCGTAGCGTTGATAACTACGAGCGGAATATATCCGAGTGGTGTGAATGCCATGATAATGATAATGGCTGTAAATAAACCTGTCAGTACAAGTTCGTTTGTTTTTGAATTGCGCATTGTTTTTCCTCCTTTTGGTAAAAGCCCATATGGGTCTCGTCCTAATTCTGTTATGCTGTGATTCTGTCACACGGCATAAAAGCGCACATGAAAATTGTATGGCTGCTGGATTCTCGTATGAGTAACCCGCATTTATGTATCATACCACCGTGCAAGAAGTGTGTAAACCAGTTTTTGTTATTTTTTTAACAATTTTTTAACAAAATGTGTTGGTGCCGTGCAAATCACTGACATATACATCAACATCTTACATATGCTGCATTGTATCTCACAAGCGTGAAAAAAATCCCCGGACATCGTATAAATGTCCGGGGAAATTATTTATTCTACTGTAACTGATTTTGCAAGGTTACGTGGCTGGTCAGGGTTTAAGCCCTTTCCTGTTGATGTGTAGTAAGCGATAAGCTGACAGATTATAACTGACTCGAAAATCACAAACTCATCCGGTGCCTGTGGTAGTGAGATATGCACATCACAGATTGACTTATCTGTAATATCCTTATCCCTGCTAAGAAGGATAACGTATGCGCCTCTCGCCTTTACCTCGCGGATATTTGAGATGACCTTGCTGTATACATGGCTCTGTGTAGCAACTGCGATAACCGGAACACCCTCGCTGATGAGCGCAATTGTACCGTGCTTTAACTCTCCTGCTGCATAAGCCTCAGCATGAATATAAGAAATCTCTTTGAGCTTGAGTGCACCCTCCATGCTTAATGCATAATCAAGTCCTCGTCCTATGTAAAACGCATTTGTAGCATTTGTCATTCTCTTTGTAAGCTGTTCAATCTCAGGTGCCTGTGTGATAACTGACTCAATGAGATTTGGAACCTCCTGCAGATTCTCAATAAATGACTTTGCCTCTTCCTTGGTCATACGGCCGGATACAAGACCAATCTTGCATCCAATCAGGTAAAAGCTTGCCACCTGAACTGTGTATGCCTTGGTACTTGCCACGCAATCTCAGGACCTGCGTGTGTATAAAGTACATAGTTGCTTTCACGGGCTATTGTTGAACCCTTTACATTTACGATAGAAAGCGTCTTTTTAGTATATTTATTAGCCAGACGAAGTGCCTCTAAGGTATCGATTGTCTCACCTGACTGTGACACAAAAATAACCATTGACCTGTCTGTGAGAACAGGCTGCTCATATCTGAACTCTGATGCAATCTCAACAGAAACGGGAATACCAAACTTGTTCTTTAAAAGAGCTTTTCCGACCATTCCTGCATACATGGCTGTACCACAGGCCACAACTGTTATGTCGCTTATATCCTCGAAGAACGAATCCGGGATATTATCATCCTCAAAGCAAGGAAGTGAATCCTTTATTCTTGGAGTGATAGTCCTTGTGATAGCTGTCGCTGCTCATGAATTTCCTTGATCATGAAATGCGGATATCCATCCTTCTGAGCTGCCGTTACATCCCAGTTTACCTCAAGATAATCCGGCTCAACTTTCTTACCCTCTAAATCCTCCATTTCGATTCCATCAGCAGTCATTGTCATGATAGTGTACTCCGGAAGTATAAAATAGCGCTTTGAATATTTGATAAACGCTGTAAGATCAGATGCGATAAATGCTCCGTCATCGCAATATGTTGCAACCATCGGGCTTACATTTCTGACAGCAAAAATCTTTCCCGGCTGATCCTTGAACATGATACAGAACGCAAATGAACCCTGAAGCTCTGCTACTGCCTTCTTAATAGTAGCCTTTGGATCTCCGTCATAGAGCTTGTTGATAAGAGCCGCTGCTACCTCTGTATCTGTCTCAGATATAAGAGAGTCTGCAAGATCATACTTGTTTACAATCTCGTGGTAGTTCTCAATGATACCATTGTGGATGAGTGCGACATTTCCAACCTTGTGAGGATGAGCATTGGCATTGGTAACTCCGCCGTGTGTTGCCCATCTTGTATGTCCGATTCCACAGGTTGAATTGTTCTCATCATGCAGATAGCGAGAAGATCCTTAACCTTTCCAACGGTTTTGCGGATAGAAATCTTGCCTGTATCCTTGAAATAAGCAATACCTGCACTGTCGTATCCACGATACTCTAACGCTGCGAGTCCTTCCGTCAAAATCTTCTGTGCCTCTAAACGGCCTGTAAATCCTATAATTCCACACATAGTGTTAGATCTCCTTTTCGATATATAATTTTAAATGTACAAATATGTAACTGTTCTGTACTGAATAGCTACTTGATTTTTATGGTTCTCTCGCTTTGTTTTGATGTCTCCATCATATTTGGCTCGAGATGCGCATCCATATATGCGTCCAGGCATCCGCCGAATTTTCGATAACCTGAAACCTCGTTAACCGGCATCATTTTTCCGTACCTGCCGGTGCATGGCGCTAAAGTTTTTAACTTTTCGAAATCCAATTCCTCCTTTTCTTGGACTTTGTTATTTTACCACATTGGGACAAATGACTCAATTGTAAAATTAGCCGAATTTTTCATAAATGTGGGGGTAAATCTATAATATGCGACTATATGTCGTAGTATAACAAAACCCTCAGGCAAATAATTTTAAATTAATTACCTGAGGGCATGTCATTCAATTACATCTGCACTGCTGCAGGAGATTTTTCAAGTGTCTGTTCAACATACCTATTTAATGTAATATCATGTTCCGTTGCATATATAACAATTTTCTTATGAAGCTCCGGTGATATTCTAACATTGAAGCTACCTTATATGCCTGCTCCGGAACCTTTCCTTGCTGCTCACATGTTAGCAAATACTCATCAACAGCTTCATGAAAGCCTTCTACAAGCTCTCTGGCATTTTCACCTTCATATGATATTAATGAACGTATTCCCATAACTTTTCCATAGAAGATTACATCCTCCTCTGAAAACTCAACACTTCCAACATAGCCTTTATATTCCATAGTATTATTCATATAAGATCCTCCTGCTCAAGATATTCTATTAGCTGTTTGATCTGATAAGCCTTAAGCTCTTTTTGTGGATGTGGTTTATGGAGCATAATGCATCCATGATTTTCACTTTCAAATATAACTCTGGATCCACTGGTCTTCCCCTTATTTGAATAGGCAAAGTCAAAATATTTCAATAAAGTTTCTGCTTCATCAAACGTAAAATCTTTTGGTCGTGATTTTAATCTCTTAATCAGTTTATCCTTTTTCCCCATAACATATATCTCCTTTTTATTATTATACATCACTTTCCATTTATTGCAACTATTTTTAGTTGCAATTGTCAATTTAGTTCTGATTCCTTCATTTGGCATAAACTTACACCATGTCCTCTAATCTTATCACAAATATTTTGAATGAATACGACAGGTGTGAGCACATCGGATTTATTTATAAACAACATAAAGCTTAGTATATCGGATTTTGCGAAATATAACAATTGAAAAATCCCCGACATTTACGCCGGGGGTAAGAATATCTGATGCAAGCAAGAACATAATTATATTTTATTGTAAATTGATATTATGGCAATTTCTTCCATTCAATTGGTTTCAATTCGTATATATATGCTTCATAATCTGATTCGCTTATATCATTTCTTTCTACATTTATTCCACCTTTAGAATATTGTATATCTCCAGTATTATAATTGGTAAAAGCGCTCACATCAAATGCAATATCAAAAACATCATTATTTATCGTGTAATACAAATAATCTTCATTACCTACTCCATAATGTGAATCAGTAAATGCTAATGCATGATATTGTGGTGAATACTCCATATTCTTACAAAACCATATAACATTCGTTTTGCGTGATGTATCTCCAGTGTCATAAAGATTTGCTTGAATTGGTACAATCTCCTGTGTATCACCTTTATATGTAAAAACAATAATATTTCCCCATTCGTTTTCATTTCCATATATAATCAATTCATCAACTCCATTACCATCAATATCTAATACAGCATATTGAGATGGCATACCATATTCCCAATCCGAAGTTAAATAGTTATTATAATCGCCATTCTTTATGAATTCTTCATATATACCGGCATCTATATCTTCTTTGCTCTTTTTCGGTGTATAATTTGAAAAGAAACTAATTGTATACCCCTTAATATTGTTACTATATTCATCCCACTTGTTCATACCTTCTTTCTCAGTAATATTTTTCATCTTGCTAATGTCATATCCATTTGAATTGCTATATTCATCTCCTTCACCATAAAACCATGGTGTGTCCTTAGCATCGTCCTCATCATACAGAACTCCTTCTACCGTTGTAAGCTTTAGGTTATCCATATCTATCTTACATTCTTCCACTTCTGTAAGCCCCGCCCCGCCAGAGCCATATCTGTATATTCTTCCGTTTTTAGATAAGTTGATCCCATATCTTTCATCTGATGTATCAAGGTAAACTATACTATCATCTATATATGTATATAAATCAATGATTACTCCATCTGATACAGATTCATTATCCCCTATAAGTAATTCTGGAACTCCGTTCCCATCAATATCTATCAATGCATATCCTACATTATTCAAAGATTTCAAATTCGTATATGGATTGCTAAACAATGGACTAACCTCATCATTATCAGTCCAATTCTGATTTTTAATCTTATAGTAATACATATCTAGAACATCTTTATATAATTCTTCTCCATCTACAGAAGAAACCACACACTTTAACAACTCGCCATCATCATATTCACTAAGATACTGCTTATTATTTTCCGGTAAAAAACCATAACAACCATACTTATTAGTCTTATCCGCATCCTTTAGCTTAACAAGACACTTTGCAATTTCCTGATTGACCATTTTCTGTGTGCTTTCATAAGTCGGATTATCTTTCTTTGTCTTTTCAGTTAACGCTCCAACCGCTGCATCTCTTGTGATATAACAGCTCTTTAAATAGGCATAGCAATGCTGTGTCACCTCGTACAGATTCTTCGATGTTATATTATTTGCATCCTTGAACACAGCATCCCTTTTATCAATATAAGACTTAAAAGTATCAGACTGTACAATTCCGGCATACATACTCTGCAAAAAACAGTCCGTATTGCTTAATCCATTTTTTACCCAAGGAACAGTTCCCTTGGAAACGTCCCATATTAACAAATATATCTTTGATTCTGTATCAAGTAATGCAGTAGAAATATCGATGGCATCTTTAAGCATATCACCCATATTATTCATCAGATAATTATATGCCGAATATGAGACTATATCTGTTTCCAATGTATTTTTATAATCTCTCAAACCATCTTTCATAGCCTTAGACATAACACAGCCGTAATTTGAATTCTTAATAAATGTATCCAACGATTTTACTGCAAACTTGTCCTGATTTTGAAACTCACTTGCATACCCTGCAATTTCTACTATAGAATAGAAATCATCCAAAACATTAGTCAGATGATTAAAAGTATCTGTTTTTGAACATAATTCGTCCAGCTCTTGATATGATTTGTTAAATGCAATCATAGATGCCTTATTTTCAGCAACTACCTTTTTCTTCAAATCAGCAGTTGCTCTAGACAAATCTCCTATCTTATCATCATACAAATCATCAATGTCTTTCATTGAATCTGAAATCCACTCACCTCCATCAAAAGGCTTCAGCTTTTCCTTCATTGCATCTACATCCTGACTCAATTCTTCATCTGAATAAGTACAGAACATCTTTGCAAATGATTCCGAATACTTTGCATCATAGCTAGACGAATCCATGCTAAATGAATTAATCAACTGGCACCATGATGCTCCATCCCAGTCAAGCACACCATTAAATATCTGAACCATATTGGCTGCAGTACCCATTGCAAACATTGAACCTGGTGTCGCTCCGGCATCAGCTTCCCAATCAAACAAATAACGGTCATTATTTTTCAACACATCCATGTAGATATCAACTATATTCTTCTCCGGCATATCAACATGAATCTTTTTATCCAATACAACATCTGAACTATTTAACAATAACAGGCTGAATTCAAAAGGAATCCACTCTCCATCCGCATTCTTTACTGTATCAAATGGAGCTTCATAATCTACCATCTTGTTAAATAACATATGTCCAACCTTTGTACTGTCATAGTAAAATGTTGTAATACCATATGGTACTGTATTACTAAATTCTTTGTTAAAAACAGCCACATACTCATCGCCTGCTTTAACCTGATATCCAAGCCTTTCTCCAAGCTGTTTTGCATTTACATACAAATGTCCGTCATCTACCATCACATCCAGATTTTCTGTTGTTCCTAAATTATCGGAGAACTCAACCGGAAGTGTATTGTACGAAATATCAACACTCTTTGTTTCTGTCGCATACGCTGTGCCTGTTGTCAATAATATTATTGCGCTTAACAAAAAACTAATTATTTTTTTCATCACCATTCTCCTCACTAAGTTCCTTTTGCACATCCTGCATCAGCTCCTGATAAGCAGTAACCAAATTGCCGGTCAATGCATTGACAAATTGCTCAGTATCGTATTCTGCTGAATAAATTCCATCCTTATATGTATATGGAATTTCCACTTCATTAGTCACTTTTTCAGCATTTGAAATATAATCATCTGTAAATGATTCTATATTTTCCTCTGTCACTTCACCCTTTTTCATCTCGGTAAAATACTTAGAAAAATCAGGTGCTGTTATTTTATATGTAACTGTATCTTTTCCGACCTTTTTCACCTTGATTGTGTCATTCTTTATAATTTTAGACATCAAACCATTTTTCTGATTTGCTTCGGTGTCTGTCTCGAAAAAATCTTTTAATTCCTCATCTGCTTTTATTTCATCGGTTCCGTTAATGATAGCATCTAGTTTTGTTATATCTTTGGATTCTACTGCGTCAACCACCTTGTTTGCCTGCTTTTCTACTTTCTTGTCAGTATTAACGTCACAGGCTGTAAAAATGATTGAACATCCTAGAATCGCGATTGCTATTCCTGATTTTATAAATTTGCATTTTTTCATGTTGCTGCTCCTTCCTAATAGAATGATTTACTATATATTTTAATAAACAAAACTTGCATGGATACAATGCATTTAATAAGATTATTCGCATTAGTTTATTCTGCATGATTGTATCCACAATAACTATCCGCAGAATGTAAAGATAATGATTTTACACTTCCATTTTCCAGATAAATGTCAAAAAAGTAAGTATTTGATTTATCTTTACAAAATATAGTATCTGTTTGATCTTTTTGTATTGTCCAGATATCGCTTTTACTCAATATAGTTCTTACGCTATCCACAGCCATATTATATTTAACCCCATATAACATATAACCACCATCGCCAGTTATATCAATCTCTCTAATGCTATCGTCCTTATGACAAGCAAAACAAACATTATCATTTTGTTTAAATTTTCCTGCATCTACTTCATTTTCAATTGTAAATTTTATGTTTTGATCTATTTGAGATATATTCTCTCCAATATATCCGGAAAGTTCTATTTCATCTTTTCCAACATTTTCCTCTTCAACCTCACTATAAACACTTTGAGACCCTTTTCTTATCCAATAAAGATTATATGAATTATCATTTATATCTTTCATTATCAAATATTTTTTATCTTTTCCAATAAGCATTGTATCTTGAACATTCTGATTTTCTTCATACATATTAATGTTATAATTTAAATGATCATCTTCAATGCTACATACCCCCTTTCCACCAAGTCCTATTCCAATATAGAACGAAAAATCGCCGTTTTCATCAATTTCTAAATCAGCACCATACTGTGTTAATCCACTTCCATACATAAAACTAAGAGATCGATCATTATTCTTATTTGTTGCAACACTATCCAATACCCATATTCCCACAAAATCATTCAAATCACTTTTATTTTGCACAGCATCTATAATTGAACTATCATCATACTCACCCAGATACTGTTCATTGTTTTCTGGCAAGAATCCATAGCACCCATACTTATTTGTTTTATCAGCATTTTTTAGCTTAATCAAATATTCCGCAATTTCCTGATTTACCATCTTCTGTGTGCTTTCATATGTAGGGTTATTTTTCTTTGTTTTTTCAGTTAATGAACCTACTGCTGCATCTCTTGTTATATAACAGCTTTTAAGATATGCATAACAATACTGGGAGAGTTCATACAGATTTTCAGGTGTTATATTCTTAGCATCTCCAAACACAACATTTCGTTTGTTTATATATGTGCTAAAGGTGTCAGACTGTATAATTCCCGCATACATACTCTGTAAAAAACAGTCAGTATTGCTTAGACTATTTTTGACAAGCGGAATCGCCCCTTTAGCAATATCCCACGCTAACAAGTATAGCTTAGAATCCATATCCAGTATTGTAGTTGATATATCTATAGTATCTGTAAATAAATCTGTCATATTATTCATCAGATAATTATACGCAGAATATGCTACAATATCGGTTTCCAGTGTCTTTTTGTAATCTCCCATGCTATCTTTCATAGCCTTAGACATTACACAGCTCGAATCAGATTTTTTTATTAATGTATCTAATGATTTTACTGCAAATTCGTCCTGATTTTTAAACTCGCTGGCATAACCAATAACTTCCGATATCTTATAAAATACATCCAAAAAGCTGGTAACATTCTTAAATTCTTTTGAAGCGGTTAAAAATGGATCTGTCATATCTGAAAAATAATCTGCTGTATTACACATTTTATCAAGTTCTTGATATGATTTGTTAAACTTCGCTACAGATGTGCCATTTTCTACATCAATTTTTTTCTTTAAATCAGCTGTTTTTTCAGATAAATCTCCAATATTATCATCTATAATATCGTCAACTTTTTTTTATTGATTTTGCAACCCAATTATCCCCATTAAAAGGTTTCATTTTCTCTTTCATTGCTTTTGCATTAAGAGTTAATTCTTCATCTGAGTATGTACAAAACATTCTAGCAAAGCTCTCTGCATATTTTCGATCATAGCCATCCATTTTCAGGTAAAAACTATCTATTAATTGAGACCACGACGCTCCATCTTTATCCAAAATACCACTAAATACCTGAACAAAATATGCTCCTGTCCCCATGGCAAATATTGAACCTTCTGAAGCACCGGCATCGCTTTTCCAATCAAATAAATATCTATCATTATTTTTTAATATATCCATATAAATATCTACGATATTTTTTTGTGGCATTTCAATGTGCACCTGATTATCAAGCACAACATCAGAACTATTTAATAATAAAAGACTAAATTCAAATGGAATCCACACACCATCAGAATTCTTAATAATCTTAAATGGAGCTTCATAATCAACCATTTTATTAAATAACATATGTCTTACTTTTGTACTGTCATAGTAAAAAGCGGTAAGACCATATGGAACTGTATTACTAAAACTTTTATTATAAATTGCTACATATTCATTTCCAACTTCAACCTGATACCCAAGTCTGTCTCCCAACTGTTCTGCATCTACATAAAAGTGATCTTCTGTCACCATAGCCTTAAGATCTTCTGTTGTTCCAAGGTTATCAGAAAACTCAACAGAAAGAGTATTATAAGATATATCTGTTATTTCTGTAGCCAATACCGTATGTGCAGATGACATCAGCATAATTGCACAAAGGAAAAAACTAATTACTCTCTTCATTATTATCCTCCTCACTTATCTCATTCTGCACATCCTGAATCAGTTCCTGATACGCTGTAACCATATTTCCTGTCAATGCATTAATAAATTCTTCTGTATCATATTCTGCCGAAAATTTTTCATTCTCATATGTATACGAAACATCCACTTCATTAGTAACCATCTTGGCATCGGATATATAGTCATCCATAAAAGAATCTATATTTTCTTCAGTAACATTACCAGCTTTCATATCAGAAAATAAATTCGATAAGTCTGGAGCTGTGATTTTGTAGGTAATAGCATCCTTACCTACCTTTTTGACTTCAATAGTATCGTGCTTTATTATTTTAGACATCAGACCATTTCCTTGTTCGGTATCTGTCTCAAAGAAATCTGCAAGTTCTTCATCCTCTGCAAGTTCATCAGTTCCATTAATGATAAAATCCAGTTCTGATATATCATTATTTTCAACTACATCCACTATGTTATTTGCCTGTTTTTCGATTTTTTTATCTGTGCCACAGGCTGTAAGCAATACAGAAACCATCAAAATTGTGTAAAGTTTTATTTTCTTCATCTTATCTATTCCTTTATTTGTAAAAAAGTGATTCACAGAACATTACACCTATCATGAATCACTTTTTTGATATTTATCTATATCTAATTATTTTATTTTTTGCTGCAATCTATAAATATCATATTTATCGCCATTTTGTCTAGCTATATATAATGCATCAGTACCAGATATAACGGTATCATCAAATATATTTAGGGATTATAATTTTCCATACTCTAGCGCTATTGTTCTTTGGTGCTATAACATCATAAACATGTTCTGATTGTTCTTTCTCAACAACCGCACCACATTTACCGCAAAAATTAGCTCCTTTTTCTATTTTTCACCACAATTACCGCAATAACCCATTTTTAATTTTCTCCAATTCTGTTATAGTCATATTATTACTCATTTACAGCTTTACCATATGAATTTGCCAAAATATCTTTTTGCGAGTCTTCGGAAGCTTCAACATCAAAACTTTCTCCCGATAAAAGTTCCACAGCTAAAACTCGTTTATTTAGTACATCATTTTCGTTTAGCGTGTCATATGAATGTCCACTTACAGTTCCAGAATTCTCATCTATTTCATATACTGAATAAGAGCCTCCACCATTTCCACCCCCATAATCATGAAAAGCCGCAAATATCAATTTCGAATCCTCATAAAAAAACTTTATCTTACTCGCCGGAATAGCACTTGGCTCATACGTATATCCCCAATCACCTAATTCAGCATACACATTATCTATGATTTCTTTTTGATTCTCGTCTAAATCATTGTAGGTATAATTTTTATCACTCCCATTTGATTCATTGTTTGTAAAAGAACATCCGACTAGAAAAAGCATAGTACTTAGAGTAAATATTATAGTTATTATCTTCTTATTCATCTTACGCCTCTCAAAGATATTATTTCTTATTATTTTTTCTTATTAATCTTCCATAGACTGAGCCAATAATAAATAAAACAGCTGCCAAAATAATCAACACTACAAATGCATCCGTACTAACTGTATAGTAAGCTACAAATGCAAATATAGCACATATTATTCCTAAAACTGTAAAACCTATATCCGCGAGTAAAGAAGTTTTCATAATTTCATTTTGATTTCCCAACTCTGTCTTACAGCCACAATTTGGACACACTTGTGCCGAATCACTTATTTCTTTTCCACATTCTGGACATCTTATTAAAGCCATATTAATACCTACCTTTCTTTATAATCCTGTGACATCTTTCCTACATAAATTATAGTACAAATATTTACTAAATTCAATAGTAAACATCTTTATTATGTTAAGTTATATGTACATGTACGGAGGGGGAATATGAATTACATTCAACGAATGCGCAATCTACGGGAAGATAGCGATAAAACCCAACAGCAAATAGCCGATTATCTGGGTACATCCCAGACAATGTATGCCAGATATGAGCGCGGAGCAAATGAACTACCGATTCACCATTTGCTTGCTTTATGTAAATACTATAATGTGTCCGCTGACTATATATTAGGGCTTTCTAATATCAAACAAATTTCCAAATAAAACATCCGAGTCAAATCCTTTGCGATTTACACACGGATGTTTTTTATTAAGAAAATTACTTATTTCCCCAAAAAACTCTTTATATTTATAAGATTACGCTATATTTATGCACAAAAAAAACACAGCACTGCGATAAACAGTACTGTGTTTAAATGTATTAGTAATGTAATTTTATTGCATTATTATGCGATTATGCGTCAGCATTTGCCTCTTTAAGAGCTGCTGTAAGCTGAGGAACGATCTTCTTTAAATCTCCTACTAAGCCGTAATCAGCTACATCGAAGATTGGAGCATCCTCGTCCTTGTTGATGGCGATGATGAGATCAGACTCCTCCATACCTGCTACGTGCTGGATGGCTCCTGAGATACCGATTGCAAAGTAAATCTGTGGACGTACAGTCTTTCCTGTCTGTCCTACCTGATAATCCTGTGCTAACCAGCCGTTCTCTACTGCTGCACGAGAGCATGATACCATACCACCCTTGAAGCATGAAGCAAGGTCACGAAGCATCTCGAAGTTCTCAGCGCTTCCAACTCCACGTCCGCCTGATACAAGTACCTTAGCGTCCATGATGTTCTCTACGTTGCCAACTGCCTTAACGATATCCATGATCTCAACATAACGGTTGTTCTCCTCGAGTGTAGGATTGAACTCGATAACCTCTGCTGCTCTGCCAGCCTCTTTAGGAAGCTTCTGCATAACACCAGGACGAACTGTTGCCATCTGTGGACGGTTGTCAGGACAAGCGATTGTTGCGATTGTGTTTCCACCGAATGCAGGACGTGTCATGAGAAGCTGGTTGTGCTTCTGCTCCTGTCCAGGCATAGCGTTGATTGGGAAATCACCAATCTCAAGCTTTGTACAGTCAGCTGTAAGACCTGTCTTAACTCTTGCTGAAACTGTTGGTCCGAGGTCACGTCCGATAGCTGTTGCACCAACTAACATGATCTCCGGCTTGTACTCGTTGATTACTGATACAAGAGCCTGTGCGTATGGCTCTGTTCTGTATGTCTCAAGTGCAGGATTGTCTACAACGATTACCTTGTCTGCGCCGTACTCACCGAGCTCTGTTGCAAGAGCCTTTACGTTAGATCCAAGAAGTACTGCAGTAACCTCTGTATTTAAATCTGCTGCTAACTCTTTAGCTTTACCGACTAACTCAAAGGCGATGTCGCTAAGCTTATTGTCTACCTGCTGTGCGTAGATATATACGCCCTTATATTCTTCTAAACCCATTTTTGGTTCCTCCATACTAGATGATATGTTTCTCTTTGAATTTCTCCATGAGATAGTTTACTGACTCTGTTGGATCAAGGTTAACCTTTTCTCCAGCTCCCTTAGGTACCTTGTCAGATGCCTTAGCAATCTTTGTAGGTGATCCCTTAAGTCCAAGATCTGAATCGTCAACATCCTTAAGGTCAGCTCTGCCCCAGACAGTTACCTCTTTGTCAAATGCATCGAAGATTCCGCCCGGTGTCATATATCTAGGCTCATTTAACTCTGAAAGAGCTGTGATAAGACAAGGCATCTTAGCCTTAACTACGTGATATCTGTCCTCGTACTGACGCTTAACGACTACAGAATCTCCCTCAACCTTGATATCCTCTGCGTATGAGATTACAGGAAGTCCAAGATGAACTGCGATCTGTGGTCCAACCTGTGCTGTATCTCCATCGATAGCCTGACGGCCTGTGATGATTAAATCATAATCGAGATTTCTTAATGCACCTGCAATTGTAGTAGATGTAGCCCATGTATCAGCTCCACCAAGTACTCTGTCTGTTACTAAAACTGCATCATCAGCGCCCATAGCCATTGCCTCACGAAGGATTGCATCAGCCTTTGGAAGTCCCATTGTAAGAACTGTAACCTTTGCGCCTGTCTCGTCTTTGATTCTAAGTGCTGCCTCAAGACCAGCCTTGTCATCTGGATTCATGATTGCAAGCATTGAAGCTCTATCAAGTGTTCCGTCAGGATTGAATTTTACTCCACCCTTTGTATCAGGAACCTGTTTAATACATACTACGATATTCATGTATTTGTTCTCCTTTATTTATTCTAAGTAGCTCTACAGTTATGATAGCTCTCTTAACTATCTGAGTAATGAGCCTGAAATAACCATACGCTGAACCTCTGAAGTTCCCTCGTAGATCTCTGTAATCTTAGCATCACGCATCATACGCTCTACATCGTACTCACGGATATATCCGTATCCACCGAATAACTGAACGCACTCTGTTGTAACAGCCATAGCTGTCTCTGCTGCGAATAATTTAGCCTTTGCTGCATCTACTGAGTAAGAAACCTTAGGGTTCTTAGCAAACTCTGCCTTCTTCATTGCTGCTGCGTATACAAGATACTTAGCTGCATCGATACGTGTAGCCATATCTGCAAGCTTGAACTGTGTATTCTGCTGCTGAGCGATTGAACGGCCGAACTGCTTTCTTTCCTTTGTGTACTCGATAGTTCTCTCTAATGCGCCCTCTGCAATACCAAGTGCCTGAGCAGCGATTCCGATACGTCCACCATCAAGTGTATGCATAGCGATTGGGAAACCTCTTCCCTCTTTTCCAAGTAATGCATCCTTTGGAATACGTGCATCCTCGAAGATAAGCTCGTATGTAGATGATCCGCGGATACCCATCTTCTTCTCTTTTGTTCCGAATGAGAATCCAGGTGTTCCCTTGTCTACGATGAATGCAGAGAAGTTCTTCTTCTTGCGTCCACGCTTGTCCTCTGTGATGCTTGTAATAGCGATGATGATGTAAACATCAGCAACCTTACCGTTTGTGATGAAGCACTTAGATCCGTTAAGAACCCACTCGTCTCCGTCTAAAACGGCCTTTGTCTGACATCCCTGTGCATCTGTACCAGCGCCCGGCTCAGTAAGACCGAAAGCACCGATCTTCTTGCCTGAAGCAAGGTCAGGAACATATTTTTTCTTCTGCTCCTCTGTACCGAATGTCATAATAGGATCGATACAAAGTGATGTATGAGCAGATACAATAACGCCTGTTGTACCACAAACCTTTGATAATTCTTCTACACACATAACGTATGTAAGTGGATCACAGCCCTGTCCGCCGTACTCCTTTGGTACAGGAATGCCCATGAATCCATATTTTCCCATCTTAGCAACTGTCTCTGCTGGGAATACCTCTGTCTCGTCAGTCTCCTGTGCAAGAGGTTTAACTTCTGTCTCTGCGAACTGTTTGAAAAGGTCGCGAGCCATCTCATGTTTCTGATCTAAAGTGAAATCCATGATTTATTCTCCTTGAAATTTATAATTTGTTTTCAATTTATCCGAAATAAAGCCAACGAATGGCTTTATTGCTCCTACTGTGCGTCTACAGGTGTCTTTGTGCGGTCTGCATTGTAAACGTAGAATCCCTTGCCGCTCTTGCATCCAAGGTTTCCGCCTCTTACCATCTTGCGAATGAGTGGGCATGCACGATACTTGCTGTCACCTGTCTCATTGTAAAGAACGTCCATGATTGCAAGGCAGATATCAAGTCCGATGAAATCTCCAAGCTCTAATGGTCCCATTGGATGGTTAGCACCAAGCTTCATAGCTGCATCGATTCCGGCGATATCTGAAACGCCCTCCATCTTGATGAAAGCAGCCTCGTTGATCATTGGGATAAGGATACGGTTTACTACGAAACCGGCAGCCTCGTTAACCTGTACAGGTGTCTTGCCGATCTCCTCTGCAATCTTCTTGATTGCATCAACTGTCTCAACAGGTGTGTTAACACCTGCGATAACCTCTACTAACTTCATACGGTCAGCAGGGTTGAAGAAGTGCATACCGATTAATGGACGTGTAAGTCCGTTTCCAATCTCTGTGATTGAAAGTGATGATGTATTTGAAGCGAAAATACACTCTGGCTTAGCAATCTTGTCTAACTCAGCGAATGTAGTTTTCTTAACCTGCATATCCTCGAAAGCAGCCTCAACGATGAGGTCACAATCCTTGCAGAGATCTTCTTTTAAACCAGGAGTGATACTTGCAAGAATGCCGTCAACCTTCTCCTGTGTCATTTTCTCTTTTGCTACAAGTCTTGCATATCCTTTTGCAATCTTGTCTTTTCCGCCTTCAGCCCACTCCTGCTTAATATCGCAGAGTGCTACCTCGTATCCATCTACCTGTGCGAATGCTTTTGCGATTCCCTGGCCCATTGTACCAGCACCGATAACTCCAACCTTCATTTTAATTCCTCCTAAAATATATTATGGTACAAAAGCTTTAAGTGCTAAGCCTCTGCAGCATAACTTAATCATATATATATAAACTGATGTGAATAAACTAATTCACACTACAAGGGGATGCATCTGCATCCCCTCATATATCTATTGGCAAAGAAAATTAGTACTTCTCAACGATAGTAGAACATCCCATTCCACCACCGATACAAAGTGTTGCAAGACCTCTGTTAGATCCTCTCTTCTGCATCTCATGTAATAATGTAACAAGGATACGACAGCCTGAAGCTCCTACAGGATGTCCGAGTGCGATAGCACCACCGTTTACATTTACCTTGCTCATATCGAAACCAAGATCTCTTGCTACAGCGATTGACTGTGCAGCAAATGCCTCGTTTGCCTCGATAAGATCGAAATCATCAATTGAAAGACCTGTCTTTGCAAGAACCTTCTTTGTAGAAGCTACCGGTCCAACACCCATGATCTCAGGCTCTACTCCGCCAAGTGCTCCTGCTACCCATGTAGCTAATGGCTTAACACCGAGCTCCTTAGCTTTCTCTTCGCTCATTACAACTACTGCTGCAGCACCATCATTGATTCCTGATGCGTTACCGGCTGTAACAAGTCCGCCCTCTTTACCTGAGCAGCAACGAAGCTTAGAAAGAGTTTCTACTGTTGTTCCGGCACGAGGTCCCTCGTCCTTTTTGAACTCAACGATTTCTTTCTTAACCTTAACAGGTACAGGAACGATCTCATCATCGAACTTGCCTGCTGCGATAGCTGCCTCACACTTCTGCTGTGAGTTTGCTGAGAACTCATCAAGCTCTTCACGAGTGATGCCGTATTTATCACATACGTTCTCAGCTGTGATCATCATATGATAGTGGTTGAATGCATCTGTAAGAGCATCGTTAACCATTGTATCGATGATTGTTGCATTGTTCATTCTGTATCCGAAACGTGCCTTTGTCATAGCGTAAGGAGCCATTGACATGTTCTCCATACCACCGGCAACAACGATATCAGCCTCACCGGCCTTGATCATTGTAGCAGCGTCGTTTACGCACTTAAGACCTGATCCACAAACAACATTGATTGTGATAGCCGGAACCTCGATTGGAAGTCCTGCCTTGATAGAAGCCTGACGAGCTACGTTCTGTCCCTGAGCTGCCTGGACTAACACAAGCCATCATTCAACCTCGTCAACCATCTCAGGAGCAACACCTGCACGGTTTAAAGCCTCCTTAATTACGATTGCACCTAAATCTGCGGCTGGAGTATTGCTTA